>ERZ808240.779-NODE-779-length-41001-cov-14.405681_pt1 | contig 41001 bp, 34 predicted proteins | sample MGYA00521084_ERZ808240 | MGnify/ENA primary metagenome ERZ808240 (study PRJEB31516, sample SAMN03275571) | gut metagenome | biome: mammalia-associated habitat; material: feces | host: Papio cynocephalus | place: Kenya | collected 2012-08-06 ... | reverse complement strand
AAAGAAAAATTTTCGTTATTTAATTTGTCTACTTGACGGGTAGCATACCACAATCCGGGGTTTTTGTTATTTTTGCCAAGAACACGTTATTTTTGCCATAATCAGAAACAGGTTATTAATTTTTGGTAAAATCCAATTGTTATAAGAATCAGAAAAGTAAAATACATAAAACGGGGAAACAAATGATCACATACAAATTACTGACCAATAAAGGAGAAAGAAGCATTAATGAAGATTCCATCGGAGTAGCAAGAAACAAAGATTTGTATTGCTTTATCTTGGCGGATGGTCTTGGAGGACATGGTGGGGGTGATCTTGCATCTGCCTCTGCTGTAAAAACCATACAGGATTATTTTTCACAAAACGGGGAACTTTCACAACAGTGTATGGAGAACTGTATTATACAGGCACAGAATAAACTGCTGGAAGTGCAGGAACGGATGAATAAAACAAATGAAATGAAAACAACATTGGTTGTACTGATCATGAATGAAAAAAAAGCATTATGGGGACATGTTGGAGACTCACGATTGTATCACTTTTTCGGAAAAAAACAATGGATAAGAACCAGGGATCACAGCGTGCCACAAATGCTGGTTGAACTGGGAGAGATAAAAGAAAGTGAAATAAGAGGTCATGAGGACAGAAATAGAGTATTGAAGGTATTGGGGACAGAATGGGATATGCCACAGTACGAAATTGATCCGCCTATTATGCTGACAGGGGGAAAAGATGCCTTTTTATTGTGTACAGATGGTTTTTGGGAACTTATTGATGAAAAGATGATGCTGAAAACACTAAAGCATGCATCTGATATGGAAAGGTGGTTGCTGAAAATGGAGGAATATCTGTGGAAAACCGGAAGAGGAAGTAATATGGACAATTACTCGGCTATAGCAATAAGGGTTTAGGAAGAGGAACGAAATGCTGAAAATAGCAATTTGTGATGATGATGAAAAATGTAGAAAGCAAATCAGACAATTAGTAAATAAGGCTATTTTTTCCAGATGTGATTTTATGGTTTCAGAGTTTGAGAGCGGAAGTGCCTTCTTCAATGCAGCGCAACAAATAAAGGAACAATATGATCTGCTTCTGCTTGATATACATATGCCAGATACCGATGGAATGCGACTGGCAGATTATATCAGAAAGGAACAGTTAGATTTAGATATTATTTTTATTACCGTTTCACAGACACATGTTTACGAAGGGTATTTGTATAAAGCTTTTTCATATCTGTTAAAACCTTTGGATGAGAAACGTTTTTTGACAGAGTTAAACAGATATCTTGATGAAAGAGAACGGGTGCAGGCATATCTGAATGTTAATGTAAAAGGCATTATCAATAAAGTACCGATAAGAAAAATTATGTATTTTGAAAGCAATACAAGAAAGATCATAGCTCATATGTCACATGAGGATATAGAGTTTTATGGGAAATTGGATGATATTCAGGAAGCCTTGGAAAAAAATAATTTTTTCAGGTGTCATCAAAGTTATTTGGTAAATAAAGATTACATTACAGCTGTATCACGTACAGAAGTAACAGTAGAAAACAGAGTCGTTCCGGTCAGTCGGAAGTATCAGGCTGAACTACAAGCATTGTTATAAGTTGGGAGGGGATACAAACATGGCAGTTGTAAAGTGTGAAAATGGACATTTTTATGATAATGAAAAATACAGTACCTGTCCGCATTGTGCAAATCAGATTGATCTGGCGGACGAAGACGAACGTACAGTCAGTTTGTCAGATAATTTAATAGAACAAGCCATAGCAATCCATTTACAGAGTGAAAAAAAACAGAGTTATACAGATGTTGATTATGATGATGAAAAGACGATCAGCATTTTTTCTGTCAATAAAGGAAATGATTTTGTGACTGGATGGCTGGTTTGTGTAGAGGGGCCGGAAAAGGGACGGGACTATCGTCTGCATTATGGATTTAATAAGATTGGCAGAAGTCGAAGTCTGGATATTTATCTGGAAGAAGACAGACAGATTTCAAGGGATGCACATTGTGCAGTGGTATATGAGTATAACAAAAATGAATTTTTTGTTATGCCGCAGGATGGAAATCTGGTTTATCTGAATGATGTTATGCTGACGGAACCGCAAAGACTGTCAACAGGGGATATTATTTCACTTGGAGCGACAAAACTTGAATTTATAGCATTTTGCAGGGGGATGAGGAAATGGGAAAAATAAAGGGTGCAATACTGACAATAATCTTGTTATTTCTGACAATTACACCGGTTTATGCAGAAGAAAACAGTATAGTAGATGCAGATAAGGGATTGCGGATCGAACAGACACATGCATACATGCCGACTATGCAGGCTTACTATTATGCGGAAGAATCCGGAGATGATATTACAGCTACATTTGCGGGACAGGAAATGCAGGTTTCAGATATCAAACCGTACGATGTGACGCAGGGCATGGATTATTATTTTCTTATAGATATATCGGCATCTATAGCAGATTCTTATTTTCAGGACATGAAAGAGGGAATTTTACAGTTTCAGCAGAGCATGAATGAAAAAGATACAATGACACTTTTGACGTTTGGCGATACTGTTCAGGTTGTATTTGAAAAAGCAGATAAGGGTCAGAATATCGAAGATAAGATAAATGCACTGGAAAATAAGGACATGACAACTGTTCTTTTCCAGGCAATTGACAAGACTGCGCAGTTAGCGTCAGCAGATGAAGATATGATGCGCAGAAAAATAGTAGTTGTTTTCACAGACGGAGAAGATTACACAGAAAACAAAACCACAAATAATGAAGCATTGGATACGCTGAAAAAGGCAGGTCTTTGTGTATACGGATATGCTGTTGAGCAGAATAAGCGTGGAGAAAGAAATCCGTATATCAATGAATTTGGTGAATTCAGCCGCGCTACAGGTGGTTATTTAACAGTGCTGGCAGATGGACAGACCACAGATGAACTGTCAAAGTTACAGAACAAGTTACAGGAAGCCAAGGTGCTGACATTAAAAGCTGCAAGTAACAAAAGTTATCAGACATTGCAGCCTTTGACCATCACAGTGGGAGATGCATTAACGGAAACTGTGGAAGTTCTGGCAGATAAAGCAGAAAAAGATACGACAAAACCTGAAACAAGTGTAGAGCAGATATCCAACAAAAGTATTGCGGTAACATTCAGCGAACCTGTCCAGGGTGCGGAGAGCAAAGACAATTATGTAGTACAGAAGATCGATGATGACAGTGTATTGTCGATTGCTATGATCTCTTACAGTGAAAGCGGAAAGTGTCAGGCAATATTAACTTTTGAAGATGCTTTTTACAATGGAGATTACGAAATCTCTTATCGGAATATTACAGATCAGTCTGCGCAGATGAATGCTGTAGATGAAACGGATAACTTTACGATCACGGATGGATTAAAAGAGGACAGTCCATTTGTAAAATTTGTAAAAGCGTATTGGTTGTATGGACTTGTAATTCTGCTGGTTCTGATTACTGCAGTAATCATTATTGTGATCTATTTAAAGATTAAGAAAAACAAAGGTGTCGTTATGGTAGATGGCACTCCGGTTATAGGTTCACAGATTGAAGTGAAAAAACACGTGGATGTGATTCGTGATCAGGTTCAGGGACATGAAATTACATTTCTGGTCAAAAATAAACAAGGTCTGATCCAGGAATTACCAATGCTTGTCAGTGGAAGCATGATCGTGGGCAGATCGAAGGAAATATGTGATCTGTCTTTTCAGGATGAACATTTATCAAGTCAACATTTTGCGATTGAAGAGGGAAGAGACGGTTTTTACATAATGGATCTGGAGACAACAAACGGAACGATGGTAAACGGAGTCAGAATTCATCAGAAACGCAAATTACAACAGGGTGATACGATATGTGCAGGTATGATTGAAATGCAGGTAAGATGGTAGAAGGGGTAATGTCATGAGTGATATTTGTCTTAATTGTTTTTCGGAAACAGGGGGAGCTTCGATATGTCCCGTATGTCATTTTGATAATGGAATGTATCGGATAAAAAAGAAGAATGATTTGGCATTGGCACCGTTTACATCGGTAGGAAACGGAAGATTTCTGCTGGGTGCGATCTTAGGTGCGGGGGGATTTGGTATTACTTATGCAGCGTATGACAATAAGATGCGGATGAGGTGTTCTATCAAAGAGTATGCGCCTTTGAATATTGCTGTAAGGCAGGTAAACAGTACAGAACTTGTAGTAGCGGATGAGAGTAAGCGGAAAATTTACCAGCATGGCAGAAAACGATTTTATGAAGAAGCGGAAGCATTGTATAAATGCAGAGATATTCCGGAGATTGTTTCTCTGATCGGATATTTTCAGGAAAATAACACAGCGTATTTTGCAATGGAATATATAGAAGGTCTTACGCTGCGTAACTATGCCAAATTATATCCAAATCGAAGAGTGGCGGAAAAAAAGGCAGTCGAAATTGTGAGTAAAACATGTATTGCATTGGAGCAGGTACACTCCAAAACACATATATTTCATAGGGATATCAGTCCAGAAAATATAATGATCATGCGTGATGAAGGAATAAAACTGATAGATTTCGGAAGCGCTAAAAATTTAGATGGTGCAAATTCGAGATTCTCAATTGTATTAAAACCGGGTTTTGCACCTCCTGAACAGTATATTTCAACAGGAAAACAGGGAAGATATACGGATGTTTATGCGTTGGCGGGGACTTTGTATTTTCTGCTGTCTGGACAGACCTTGCCACCTGCACCGGAACGTGCTTCAGGTGTTACATATGTAAAATTAAAAGATATGGGATATGGGATCACACCGGCATTATCAGATGCAATAGACAGAGGACTGATCTTAAAGGTAGAAGATCGTATACAGACTGCGGCAGAGTTTGGAAATGCAATTTCAGATGCATGTGGATTGCCTAAGATCAGCGTTATCGGACTGTCTATGACAGGGACGGCAGCAAAACCGTATGTTGAGGTAGTGAGCGGGATCATGAACCATGCAAAATGGTACTTGCCACCAGATAAAAATGTTCTTTTGGGCAGGTCAGAAGAGGATGATATTGTTACACAGGGAAGTCAGATGATAAGTAACAAGCATATTACGGTCAGGTATGTAACGGCTACAAACAGCTTCCAGATAACCGATATGGGGTCTACAAACGGAACTTACAGAAATGATGTGCATCTGTTGCCACATCATACTTATGAAATGACAGATGGTGCAGTAATAGAGCTTGGAGCCGGTGTAATGAAATTAAAGGTAGGTGTGCAGTATGGATGATATGAACCAGTCAGATATTATTACAGTACAAAATGAAAATGATGATTATTTTGAAGATGAAGAAATCCAAAAGATCATGGTGGGCACATCCAGTATCATCGGGCATCGCAAAATGCAGCAGGATACCATATTTGGTCAGTTTGATGAAAATGGCGGAATTGGCATTGTATGCGACGGTATGGGTGGATTGGAAGGCGGAGAAAAGGCAAGCGCACTGGCTGCCCGGACATTGGCAGAGGATTACTTTAACAGTGTACCCATCAGTAATGTACCTGCTTTTTTCAGAAGAGAAGGACAAAAGATTGATGGCATTGTAAGCAGGTTGACAGATGAAAGAGGTAATGACATGGATGCGGGAACAACTATGGTAGCTGCGATCATTCAGGATGATATCCTGCATTTCCTGTCAATCGGTGACAGCCGGATTTTTTTTATCCGTAATGATGCGATACAGCCTTTGAATGAACTACATAATTATCGTCTGACCATGGATCGGATGCTGAAAGAAGGCAGCATGTCAATGGCTGAATATAAGAAAAAAGGAAAACAGGCGGAGGCACTGATCAGTTTTCTGGGCATGGGAGACATGGCGCTCATGGACATTAAAACAATACAGCTAAAAGATCAGGATCGGATCCTTTTATGTAGTGACGGTCTTTACAGAGCGCTGTCAGAGAAAGTCATTCTGGAGGTGCTGAATTATCACAAATTTGATATGCAGATGGCAGCGCAGGCATTGACTGACGAGGCAAGCAGAAGAAGCAAAAGAGGACAGGACAACACCTCTGTTGTGTTGATTCAATACAATAATTTATCATTTTAAACGAGTGGGAGGAAATAACTATGAACATGAAGAGATGTGAAAACGGACATTTTTACGATGCAGACCAGTTTGCAAGTTGTCCGCATTGCCAGGAAATGAATGCACAGTCAGGTAATGAAACGGTGGGAATTATGGGAGGTACGGAAGGAAGCAGAACGGTACCAGCAGGCAGAATGGAAGATAGTGCACCCATGGTCTCATCTATGATACGCCCTGACTTCGGGGGTATGGGAAGTATATCACCTATAGATATCGGAATTACAGGCGATCCAACAGTGCCGCCGGATGACGATGATGATATGAAAACACAGTCCTTTTACGCAACAGAAAAAGGACATGAACCTGTTGTCGGATGGCTGGTTTGTATCAAAGGAGAGGCCTTTGGAGAAGGATTCAAACTGAAGAGTGGCAGAAACTTCATCGGACGTGCAAGTAATATGGATGTTGTTCTGACGGGAGACGCAACTGTTTCCAGAGAGAAACATGCCATTGTGTTATATGAGCCAAAAAGAAGAAAATTCATGGTTCAGGCAGGAGAATCCAGAGAACTGTTCTACTTAAATGATGAAGTGGTCTTAACTGCGGAAGAATTAAAGGCAAAAGATGTACTCACAATAGGAAAGACAAAATTATTGTTTGTACCGTGTTGCGATGAGAGCTTTGGCTGGGATGAACTTGAGGAAGAGTAGTTAATAAAACCAAAACAGAAAACAGGGGAAAACAATGAAAAAGAAAGTTTACACAATCATATTACTGGTGCTTGGCATATTGTTTTACATCAGCCTGGCACTGCCAATGATCCATTTGAATTTAAGCGCTATTACCGGAAGTCTCAGCAGCTTTTTTGGTGATGTGGATAAGTGGATCGACGGTACAAATTTCTCCATTTTTAAGTTGTTAAAAGCTATTTTATCTTTAAAAGAAGATGCAGCAGGCTTAGTCTTTGGATACTTTGTGATCGTGCTTCTTCCATATGTGATCATTACAGTAGATTTAGTACTCCTTCTTTTGAGAACAAATAAAAAGTATCTGATACAGGCAATACTGACCGGTGTAACGCTGATCGGTACGATCATTAATCATTTTGCGATTATTCCGAATGAGATCAAAAATACAGTACAAGATGTCATAGATCAATCGGTGGCAGGAGAATTTTTATCTCTGTTTCATGCAGAAAGCGTAACGGGAATGTTTGGAAATGAACTGGCAAAGGTGTATAGGAACAGTCTTGGCCCGGGCATTTATGTACAGTTTGTTTTAATGCTTTGTATAGTGATCACTTCTGTTCTGGCTTTTATATTTGTCAGAAAAGAAGATGTTGGCATAGTAAGAAAAATTCCCCAGCCTGTATTGCGTGTCCTTAGCGGTATGTATGAAGGGGCAACTGTAAATTTTGAACCGGGAGAAGAGATCATCGTAGGTCGTGATCCGGCAGTCAGTCATGTGATCTTCCCGTCAGAGAAGATCAGCCGGAAGCATTGCAGTATTGCGTTTGATGAGCTGACGGGACAATTCCGCGTGACAGATTATTCTTCCAACGGTACTTACATACAGGGAACAAGAAGGATCATGCGTAATCAGACGCAGTTTGTACCACGCGGCACAATGATAGCTTTGGGAGATAAAGTGAATTGTATTCGAGTTGAATAGGAGATGCAGATGGTAAAACAGAGTGACCAGAGTGCATTTATTACTACATCATTGGCGATGAATTATCAGGATTCAGGCGCCATTGTTGTGGTAAAAGGATCGTCAATAGGTGCAATATACAGGATCAGAGATGAAAAGCAGATCGTTTTGGGAAGAGATCCTAATTCTTGTGACATCTTGATCAAGGGAAATACAGTGAGCAGGCGACATATGAGTATTTGTTATCGCCCGTTGCTTCAGGCATATGAAGTAGAGGATTTTTCAAGTAATGGTTCCTATGTTGAATATAAAAAAAGGATGATAGGACATAAAAAATATATATTACAAAGAGGGACTACCATTAGTCTGGGTGATCAGAAAAATGTGATACGACTTGGATAAAGTGGCAGGATGAGAGGAACAAAAGTGATAGCAGACGGAACAGCAGACAGACACAATTTGCTGGTAATTGACAGCGGTGAGCAGGTAAGGGAATACGATCTGACACAGTTTGGAAAGGAAAGAGTAACGGTCGGCAGAAATGCGGAGAATGACATACAGTTACATTCCCAGGTTGTATCAGGTGCCCACGGGAAATTCAAACTGATTGATGGGCAGATGTATTTTGCAGATCTTGGCAGTACAAACGGAACTTTTGTAGAAGGGATCGGAGCAAATAAATTCTTAAGAGGAAACAGAAATTATTATCCATTGCAGGACGGTGCGGTTTTAAAGATTAAGTTCTATAAAAACGGCAATGAAGACAGTGTTTTACTCTTATATAACAAGATCAATGAAAGCGGTGTATGGAGAAGATTTCCGATTCAGGCGGATATTATTAAGATCGGTCGTAATCCTGATAATGATATTGTACTGGACAACCCGTCGGTTTCCCGCCTACATGCAGTTATTGAAAAATGTCAGGGCGGATACCAGATCAGAGATAATCACAGTCTGAATGGAGTATTGATCAATGGTGCAATATTAAAGGGAGCATACCTTTTAAAAGAAAAGGATGTAATCAGAATTTTTCATTCCCAGATGATCTATACACATGGATGTCTGTATTATAAAAATTCCGGGGAAGGCATATCACTTGGTGTACGAAATATCAATAAATATGTTGGCAGAGGCAGTCAGAGAAAGCAGATCCTCACAAATGTAACATTAGATATCGGAAGCAATGAATTTGTAGCGATCATCGGTGGATCCGGTGCAGGAAAATCGACGTTGATGAATGCGATCAGCGGTTTTGATAAGCGCGTAGAAGGTGTAGTTTACTGTAACGGGATCGAATTACAGAAAAACTTTCATGTGTTGAAAAACATGATCGGTTATGTGCCACAGCAGGATATCATTTATGAAAATCTGACATTGCGGAAAATGCTTTATTATACGGCGAAGCTGAAAATGCCTTCTGATACATCCAAAGAAGAGATCAGAAGCAGAATAGATAAAGTCTTACAAATGGTGGAATTAAGCGAGCATCAGGATACTTATATCAGAAAATTGTCGGGCGGTCAGAAAAAGCGTGCAAGTATCGCTGTGGAACTGTTAGCCGATCCAAGTCTGTTCTTCCTGGATGAACCGACATCAGGCCTTGATCCGGGAACGGAAAAGAAACTGATGCAGACACTGAGCAAGTTGTCAAAAACGCAGGGCAAAACCATTATCATGGTAACGCATACAACACAAAACCTGCATTTGTGCGACAAAGTTATTTTTATGGGACCGGGCGGAAGATTGTGCTTCTGTGGTACAACGGAGCAGGCAAAACTTTTCTTCCAGACAGATGATCTTGTAAATATTTATAATATGATCGCCGATCAGCCGGGGTATTGGGCAGACCAGTTTGCAAAATGTGTCATGAATGAGGAAGAACAGCAGCAGAGAAGCCAGATTGATACACGAAAAGGTCGGGTAAACGGTTTCAGACAGATGATGATACTGACTGTCCGTTATGCCCAATTGATCTGGAATGACAAACCGCGTCTGTTGATGCTTTTGTTGCAGCCTGTGTTGATTGCAGTTCTGCTCGCGATCGTAGCTGCAGATGATGTATTTGAGATATACGGAGATACAAAATCGATATTGTTTGCACTGAGCTGCGCCGGAATCTGGATCGGATTATTTAATTCTATTCAGGAAATATGCAAGGAAAGAGTTATTTTAAAGCGAGAGTATATGGGAAATATGAAACTATATGCCTATATTCTTTCAAAATATAATATACAGATCATGATCGGTCTGATACAGGCACTTTTGTTGACGGGCATTTTTATGGCTGCGGTAGGAACACCTGAAAAAGGTATTTTATTCAAACATGCGCAGGTGGAAATGATACTTTTGATGTGGCTTACGATTCTTGCTTCCATGGCAATGGGGCTTGTAGTTTCCGGTCTGGTAAAAAGCGGCGATAAGGCAATGACAGTTGCTCCATTCTTATTGATCATTCAGTTGCTGTTTTCAGGTATCTTATTCCAGTTGCATGGTCTGGGAAACAAGATTGCATATTGTACGATCAGTAAATGGTCAGTTGAGGGATTAGGCAGCCTGACAGACTTAAATAATATGATCACACAGATGGAAAAAGACTTTCCGATGTATGAACGACAGACGGAAGAAATGTTTGAATGTACAAAAGAGCATATTCTGATCTGTATGGCGGTCATGCTGGGATATATGCTGATATGTGGCGTAATTACAACAATCGTATTACGCAATGTTTCTAAAGATAGCAGATAATGGGTGGGATAAAAAATGAGAGATTTGAATCGGTTATGTTTATGGTGTTTTCATGAGTTAAATGGAACCAGAGTATGTCCTTGTTGTGGACATACAATAGGAGATGGTCCTAAAAAGCTGTTCGAATTACCGCCGGGAACGATTTTAAACGGACGGTATATCATAGGTGGCGAAATAGGCATGGGAGGATTCGGTATTACATACAAAGCATACGATGTAACACTGGATATTGTGGTCGCAATTAAAGAGTTTTATCCCAATGCCATAGTATATCGTGGAAAAGGAAGTCAACAGGTACATGTTTTTTCCGAGGAACAGGAGAATTTGTATCAGGGACGTAAAGCAAGGTTTATTAATGAAGCCAAAACACAGGCAAATTTTTCTAATGAACCGGAAGTTGCAACGGTATATAGCTGGTTTGAAGAAAATGGAACCGCTTATATTGCCATGGAGTATATTGAAGGTCTCAGAGTATGTGATTATCTGCAACAGTACGGAAAAATGGAAGTAAAAGATGCGCTGAGCATTGAAAGAGAAGTTCTGGAAGCGTTGCAAAAATTACACAAACAGGGGATCATCCATCGAGATGTCAGTCCTGACAATATTTTTATCTGTGAAGGCAACCATATCAAATTGATCGATTTCGGAGCGGCTTATCTGGACAGTGAAGATGACAGCAATATGTATGAGGCGGTGATCAAGGATGGTTATTCTCCGCCTGAACAGTATCGCAGTGAGTATACACCAAAACCAACGATCGATATATATGCGGCAGGTGCATTGCTTTATGAGATGGTAACAGGTGTAAGACCGATCAGTGCACAGGATCGATTGGCAGACGTTGCGCTACAAAAACCATCGTCCTTTGGAATCAAGATAAATCCTAATATTGAAAAAGCTATCATGCAGGCAATGGAACTGCAGGTGGATTACAGATTCCAAAGTGTAGAAGAATTTCTTGGTGTTATCAGGGAAGGAAAGAAGACCAGAAAGAGACATGTAAATGCCAAAGTGACAATTATCGGTTTGGTGGCAGCTTTTGTTCTGATCGTAACAACAGCAGTTGTAGCATGGCAGATGTATAGGGCTGATCTGATGCATTATACACCGAAAGAAGGAACTTCGATCCGTGTATGGCTGGTATTGGATGATGCGGTGGATGTAGGAAAAGAAGGCAGAAACAATATACAAAAAGATTTAAAAGCCGGATTTGAAGAGCAGTATCCGACAGTTAATTTGTATATTGACTACATCAGAGAAGATGCTTATGAACAAAAACTTCTGGAGACACCGGATGACAAACTTCCGGATATTTACTGTACGGACTATATGGCAAAGGACAGAAAACCGCAACAGGCTGATCTGGAGCCGCTTGTAAAGAAACTGGATAATGTCTCCTATTTGTTTACAGATATCTATAAGCAAAATTACATAAAGAAAACAGAGATCCCTACAGGATTTCAGCTGGCGGCATATTATAAAAATGCCTCTCAGGAACCGTTGGAGCAAACAGACTACATTGGGATAGAAGAGGTCGAAAAAGAGACCGGAGAAAAGAGCTGCAGATGGATCAATACGGTTGGCAGTAAAGATAAGGTTTATGAGAAGATGAGCAATACGCTTCGCCCATTGAATGCTGTAGCCGGTAGTCTTTCTATGTATAAAGGCGTACAGGACAAACTTGTATCCGAAAAAAAGGAACAGCTTGAAATTTTACCGATTGTAGAAGATGGGAAATTGCTGTGTTCCTTTACAAACTGTTATGCCATTAAAGAAAGTGACGACAGGAACAAGGAAAAAACATGTATGTTGTTTTTGTATTACCTGTTAGGAAATTCTGCACAGAGAGAGCTGTATTTAAAGCAGGATTACGCATTACCTGTAAACGGAAGAGCCTTTCAGGAATATATGGAAAATCTGGATACCTATAATGTGAAATACATTACAGATAATATTGAAGTGATCGGTACAAGAAATATCAGTACCCATATCAGTAATCAGATAGAGATGGATACAAGAAAATATGGTGTATTTAAGGCATATGGAGAAAAACAGGAGGGAGAAAAGAATGAAAAATAGATGGAAAAAAGGAATTAGTTTTATATTGTTGTGTCTTATGGTGATCCTTTATACGATCCCAACCGATGCAGCAACACTGATATTTAATCCAAATGGTGGAATAGGACTTGTATACGGAAATGATAATGACCCACAGTCATATAAAAAAGTAGTTAGTGTGAATGAGATCATAGAAGATCTGCCTGAAGTGACAAAAGATGATTATATCTTTAAAGGGTGGCACATTGGAACTCAGGATGGAATAAAACTTGAAAAAGGACAAAGTCTGTCGCAAAATGGGATATCTGATAATTCAGCAGAGTTACATCTGATTGCTGAATGGGAGCAGGAAAACATAACGGTAAAATTCGATGGCGGCTATGACGGTGCGAGAACAGATATCTGGAAACTGAAAATAGGAACAGCTATATCAAAGTTTCCGACTGTTGCCAGAGAGGGATACACCTTAGAAGGCTGGTTTGATGAAAATAATAATCAGGTTACGGAAGATACAGTGCTGGAAGAAGATTGCAAACTGACTGCACATTGGAAAAAGAATGCAGAGCCGGTTGATCCAGTAGATCCGGGCGATCCGGATAAACCGGATACGCCTGTAACACCATCAAAACCATCACAGCCGACTACTCCGTCAAAGAAGAGTTATACAGTAACTTTTCAGGATGGAGAAGATACAGTGTATACGGGACAACAGGAACAAGATACCAGTTACGCAAAACTGCAGAAGCTGGTAGAAAAACAAAAGAGCACAAAAACAAGAAAGTTTCTTGGCTGGGTAGATCAGAATGGAAATGTTCTGACAGACAGCGCAGATCAGAAGCTGACAAAAAATACGACTTTCTATGCAGTCTGGTTCTCTGTTACTTATAAAACGTCAACAAAGGTTTCTGTGGAAATAGAAACACAGGGAGAAGCAAGGGCTTATAAAGTAACCTATAAGGATAAAAACAATAAGAAAAAAACAGTCACAGTTAAGCCGGGAAAGAAAAAAACTGTTTCAAACCTGACACAGGGAAAGACATTCCAGTTTACATGTGAAAACAACACCATTAAGTATGTAAACAGACCGGCAGCTATCAAGGTAAAACAGAAAGAAAACAAAACAAACCTGATTCTTAAATATGGTAAAACAGATAAGAAAGTTGCAGGTATGGAGTTGTGGGAGAAGAAAGTAGGACAGAAAAAGTTTACACGAGTATTCTATACAACCAGTGGTATGAAAAATCAGACTTCCGTAAAGAAGACACGGGCAGTGAAGGGGACACAGTATAAAGTCAGAACTTATTATTTGAATGGGAAAAAGAAAGTATACAGTGAATATTCCAATATCATCACAGCTAAAAAATAATAGGTTGTTATAAGGAGAGGGAAAATGAAGCTTTGTATTAATTGCATGGCAAAGATGCGGGATGAAAAGGAAATCTGCCCATTTTGCGGTTGTGTACAGTCAGAAGGTGTGAAAAGCAGTTATCATCTTCTGCCGGGTAAAAGTAAGCTGCAAAATGGAAGATATTTAGTAGGAAAGGCTGTTTCATGGGATCAGGTCCATATTACATATATAGGATGGGACTTTCAGAGAAACTGCAAGGTAACGATTCAGGAATATATGCCTACGGCTATGGTAACGAGACAGCCGGGAGTACCGCTGATCACATGTGAGCAGTCTGTTGCAGGCAGTTTCGGAGAAGGCATTTCTGAGTTCTTGAATACAGCAGTGCTTATGAAAGAGCAGGAAACGCAGCTTGTAAATCTGCCCAAAGTTATTGATGTTTTTGCAGAAAACGGAACAGGATATTACATTGAAGAATATTTACAGGGACAACGACTGCAGGAGCTGTTGGAACAGGAGCATATTTTCCCTTATGAATCTGCCAAGCAGATTATTTTGGAAATCATGGCAGGAGTGGAATCGTTACATAGAATGGGAATTTATCATCAGGATATCTGCCCGGAGAATATCCTTCTGACAACGGACGGAAGAATTGCGATCATGGGAGTAGGCGGCTATCGTTATGCGATGTTCAGAGCCGGAGAGGCAGTGGAAAGAGTCCCACGTGCTATGGTAACCAGAAAAGGATACAGTCCGATCGAATTGTGCCAGAATCATGGAATGATCGGTCCATATACAGATGTATATGCGATAGCTGCATTATTATACAGGATGATCACGGGAAAGGAAGTACCGGATGCGGTAGAACGTGCAATGGATGCACAAATGACTCCACCGAGAGAATTACAGCCAGATATGCCTGTCAGTGGTCAGAATGCGATTTTAAATGCATTGCAGTTTGAACCGGAAGAACGTACACAGGATATTGCGCAGTTCCAGCAGCAGTTACTGGCGCAGCATGTGGAGCGGACAGGAAGCAGACAGAAGGCAAAAATAACGACCGGAAAAAGAAAGAAAAACATGGTGGTATTATTGTCAGCTATCGGAATTGCCTGTCTTCTTGTTGTGGGAGGTGTTGTATTACTTGTTTCCCGTTCGCAGAGTGAATCTGTAAGATTTGGGGAAGGAAGCGGAACAGTACCTAACCTTCTGCAAAATACAAAAGAGGATGCAGAGCAAAAAGCCGGAAAAAAAGGAATGACGATCAAGGTAAGTGATGTGGTGCCAAGCAGTTTAAAAGAAAATGATGTTGTATCACAGATACCGGAAGCCGGTGAGGAGATTGGTGAAGATGGCGTGATCGAGATCACGATCAGCGGTGGAAGCAGCAGAACGACAATGCCGGATCTGTTGGGAAAGACGGAACAGGAAGCCACTGCATTATTGCGGGAACGTGAGCTTTCTATAGATGAGTCCATGACAGAACGTGTTTATACACAGGGAGAAGACAGCCAGAAGTATACACGTGGACAGATCATCAAAGTAAAGGACGGAGATGTAGTACTCGATCTGGCCGGAAAGAGCGCAGAGGATTCTGTTGTACCGCAGGGAAGTGTTTTCCGGATTGTAGTGTCTAAGGGAGATTATGAACAGACAGTACCACTTCTGGAAATTCCGGATCTGACCGGATTATCAATTGATCAGGCTGATACACAGCTGGCAGCCCTGGCAGAACAGGAAGGAAACCTGGATGCTCTTACCTATGGTCTGGAAGAAGTGGGAAACAGAGAATTCAGTAATACCGTATCTGCCGGACGGATCATTCGTCTGCAGGAACATCAGGCAGGCGAGAAACTGCGTCCCGTTACAGAAGATGGAACGCAGATCGTATTGGGAGCCGTGATCAGTAAAGGACCGGAACTTGTAACGATACCTTCTGTGGCAGGAAAGAAGAAGGCGGATGCTGCATCTGCCATTACAGGAAGAGGATTACAGGTCAGCTATTCGAACGAGTATAGCAATTCTGTAGATGCAGGTAAAGTAATTCGGACAAATCCGGGAGAAGGAAGCGGTGTAAGACCGGGTAGTACGGTAACTGTTGTAGTCAGTCTCGGTAAAAAGCCAAAAGAAACAAAGGAAAAGCCAACAGAGGTAAACACAAATACTGGTACAACAACACCAAGTGAACCAAAATTAAACTATGACAATAAAAATGATGCAAATGATTTTGATTAAGAGGATGAAAAGTGACATCGGATTTATGTTTTCATTGCTTTAAGATAAAAGGAAAATATGAGGTGTGCCCTTTTTGCGGGTATGTTGAGGGCACACCACCAAAACAGGCAAGTTATCTGATCCCCGGAACTGTTTTAAAAGGAAGATATATCATCGGAACCTGTATCGGGAGTGGCGGCTTTGGTATCACATACCGGGCATATGATGCAGTACTAAGTATCATGGTAGCTGTAAAAGAACTGTTTCCAGCAAGACTGGTAAACCGTGCAGCGGGTGAGACAAAGGTCGGCATCTGTTCCGGAGATAAGAAGGATGAATATGGGATACATCTGCAGCGTTTCCTGCAGGAAGCCAAAAATATGGCTATATTCTCAAAAGAGGAGGATATCGTAAATGTATATGCCTTTTTTGAGGAGAATAACACAGCCTATATCGTTATGGAGTATATAGAAGGTCAACTGTTGAAAGACTATATGCGTCAGAAAAGCAGGATTCCCGTAGAAGAGGCAGTGACTTACATTGTTCCTATCCTAAGGGCATTGGATAAGATACACAGAAAGCAGATTATACATAAGGATATTAGTCCCGACAACATATTTCTTGTGGGGGAGGGAAAGATCAAAATATTTGACTTTGGTGCAGCCAGTTTTTTAAATGAGGAAAATGGTAATGCTACCATACCGGTTGTTATTAAAGTTGGCTATGCAGCACCAGAACAATATTTGAACGAACAGGTACAGGGACCTTTTATGGATATCTATTCGGTGGGAGCTATATTCTATGAAATGATCACGGGGATCAAGCCGGAAGAGGGGTCCGATCGTTATGTAAAAGACGAGCTGAAAAGACCATCTTCTCTTGGTGTGAAAATTGACAGGAACATGGAAAAAATCCTGCTGAAAGCATTGGCAGTGAAAATGGAAGAGAGATTCCAGACTGCCGGTGAATTTGCGCAGGCAATTTTAAATGATCAGAAGGTTTATGAACCGGGAGAAGCAGAAACGAAAAGAGCAAATAAGAGAGCAATGTTCAGCTGCATTGCAGTTTTATTTGTGATGATAGCAATAATCGGAGGATGGACAGGATATCGTCTGCATCTGCAAAAAGGAAAGTTAAATATAGCAGATATCAAAGAAGACACTTTAACCGTATGGCTTAAGGTAGAAGAAACAGAAGAAGGATCGGAAGCTGCGCTGTTAAAAGAGAACTTTGAGAAGTTTTGTCCGACTGTTACGTTAGATATACAGGAAATCTCACAGGACGTGTATGAAGAAAAATTAAATCAGGCGTGCAAAGATGATACATTACCCGATGTTTTTGCGACAGATACATTGCAGGCTGAGCAATATTGCAGTGATCTGACTGCTCTGTATCAGACACTTCCTTATGAGGAATACCAATATCTGTCAGAAGACCTGAAGGAAACTTCTCCTTATGAGATACCGACAGGACTGGATGTGGCGGTAGTTTACGAAAATTACGAGAAATATATGAAAAACGGAGATACACCGGATACCACCGTTTTAGTGGAAAATCTGGATTCTCTGACTGCAGATTATGAAATACGGAAGGATTATACAAAGTTTGGAAGCGATACAGAAAAACTTGCAATACTACTTGGTGGTATTTCGGACTTTGCAAAAGTCAGCAGTGTAACATTGGAGGCAACGCCTTCAAGAGAGATCATAGTAGTTCCCGTCACAGGAGAAGAAAACAGCCTTCAAGCTGTATATACAGGATATTACGGTGTGAACGCAAAGAGTACAAAAAACAGGCAGATGGCAGGTATGGTCTGTATATCTTATCTGCTTGGCAAGGCGATGCAGGAAGAAGTATATTTGCAGGGCAATGCAGGGATTCCTTTGCAGAAAGATGTATGGCAGGCATATCAGAAAGCCAGAGTAAATGACTATACATTGTTTTTAAAACAGGAACAGATAAAGTTATATCCGGATTATAAGAGTCTGGAACAGTGGTATGAGGCGCAGTTGTAAGAAGGAGAGATGTTGTATGAGTAGAAAAGGAAAATGCTTTGGAAGAAAGGTCAGATCATTGCTTGCCATTTTGCTGAGCGTTTCGTTTCTGGCGGGAGATATTTCTGTCAGTCTGGCTGCGGAGCAGACAGGTACAGATGCATCTGTGGAAGTAATTGACACAACGGAAACATCAGATATTTCAGAAAGCGACAGTCAATCGACTGTATCCGAAAATCAGGCAAAAGAGGATGTAGAAGAAATGCCGGCAGAAGGAGATATTTCAGAAACCTCTGGTTATCTTCCACTTACGTATTCTGTAGGAAAGACGGAGACAATCACAACAGATGAGGGAGATGTGTTTTATCAGAGTATTCCATTCTCATATATATCAGCAGAAAATAAAGGCAGTCTTGATGTGGCAATCGCGAACAAATCTCTTAATTATGATGATTATCTGACAAGGGCTACCTATACAGGAAATGCATCAACGCAGTATTACTTGAACTGGCGTCTGGAAGGTAGTTTGAAACCGGATTCTCATTCAGAAAAGATTACGGTTTATTATAATGGAACACAGATCGATACTTGGTCTACAAGTGGTTATAATAGGGATTATTGGTGGATAAGTGTCGGACAATATGGAACAGGCAGATATAAAGTTGAAGTGCAGATTATCAGCAGTTCTTTTTCAGATGGTTCTCTTACAAATAGTTTTGAATTTTTGTACAGAGATGAAAAACCTGTTATAGGAGACGGTACGGTCACTGCAGTAAAAAATGATTCCGGGAATATAACAGCATATGATGTGTCATGGGGGGTGACAGGTACACACTTGAAATATCAGTGGTATCGCTGTCATCGTAACAGTGAAACGCCTGATAATGCACAGATCCTATCCAGTGAAACAGGAAATAATATTCGTATAGCACCAACAGCGGAAAACTATCCCTATGTATATTATCTGCAGGTCTCTAATTACGGAAATGATCCTGTTACAAGCAGACTTTTCAAGTTTCGCGTAACTTGTACAGCAGACTTGTATGCAAATGGTGGAACTTGCGAGGAAGATACCTTTCAATTTATCAATATGGAAACAGAGGAAGATGAGTTCCCGGTTGCAGAAAAAGAAGGTTATGATTTTGTAGGCTGGTGTACGGATTTATCGGATCCGGAAAACACTATGTACAATATTAATAAGTTTTATGGGAGCAGTGAGACTTTTTATGCGGTTTATGAGCCTAAAACATATGAAATCTACTATTATGATCTGTCTCAGATATCTTCAAGGGCAGAGATGACATTTGCGTATTTTGAAGCGCACGAAGAACCGGATTATGCAGATACTTTTACCTATGGAGAATCATATAAGATTCCGTCAGATATGCAGAGCATGACAAAGTATGGGTATGATTTCTATGGATGGTATATCAATGGAGATAAGGATAATATTCTGACAAATGGGAAAGAACTGGAATATACTGACAATATTTTTCTGTTGCCATTATATATACCGAGAAAATCATATCCGACATTTGATGCAAATGGCGGTAGCTTCTATCAGGAGCAATATGATGAAGATGCGGATGAGGATGTTTATACAGAGGTCGGAGATAAAATAACAGTAGAAGAACTGTATGAACAGCCGTTACAGTTCCCGGGACTTACATTGTACAGAAAAGGTTATGTTTTTGATGGATGGTACACGAGAAGCAGTTGTGAGGCAGGATATGAAGCAACGTCTGCAGATGTTTATCGTTATGACACAACCTATTATGCAAAATGGAGTCCGAGAGTCTATACGGTATATTTTAATGATGTTAATTATAATTTATTAAAAGAGACTAAAACAGCTCTTTATGGTGAGAGATATGGACAACTTCCCAAGGTAGAAAAGAAAGGAGCTTATTTTTCTGGCTGGTATAGGAGCTCCTATGGCGGTTCCAGGATAACGGAAGACAGTGTGGTCGGCGTATCGAATGAATTACAGGACTCTGTAAATTATCAGAACAGTAATATTTATTTATATCCACATTTCACAACAGTTACGAAAGATGTATATATCAATACAAATGGTGGAACTGTCATGGAAAATGAAAAGCCTGTTATTAAAAATGTATTGACACTTCCAATTGGTGGATATTGTGGAGCATTACCGGTTGTAGAAAAAGAAGGATATGTTTTTGCGGGCTGGCATGCAGACTCGGTAACGGGAAGCCTGGTTACAGATGACAGCTATCTTTCCTCAGTCAGTTTCACAACACTTGTAGCAGCATGGGTTCCGGAAGAAAGTACAGATCTTGTGCAGGTTACTTTTAATACGGACAGTAATGACAGCAGTAATACAGTTGTAACGAAGGTAAAGGGACAGATTTACGGAACGATGCCGCAGCCTGTCAGAACGGGATATTATTTTTCAGGCTGGTATACACAACATAACGGTCAGGGGACTTATGTGGGAAAGAATACGACAGTATCTACAACAGACAGTACGATTGATCTTTATGCAAAATGGACACCAAGAAGGTACAAAATATCTTTTAGCAGTGATATACCGCTAAAAAATGTTTCAAGTGCAGGAAGTCTGTCTAAACAGATGGATTTTGGTGATTATTATAGTTTGCCAAATGTAACTGCCAAGGATAGTGAAAAATACCATTTTCTGGGCTGGTATACTGCAGACGGTGGACAGGTGACAAGCGGAACTACCAGAATAACAGAGGCAAAAGACCATACATTATATGCAAAGTTCTATCAGAGCCTTGTACTCTTAACTATGGATACCAAGGGCGGAATATTCGTTGCGGATGCGGAAAAGGAGTATGATTATAGCTATCCTATTGGAAAAGAAAAGTGGGAAATTGAAATAGATTGCGGAACTTTTTCTGATTATTATGATGCTTCCCTGCCACCTGTTGCAAGGACCGGATACACATTTGCGGGCTGGAAGAAAGCGGATGGAAGTGTATTTACAAAAGACACTTATATGTCAAGTGATACAGTAGTCAATGCAACATGGATTGCAAATCAGTATACTGTAACATTCCAGGCAAATGGTGGAAGTTGTTCAGAGACAACCAGAAAGGTAGCATATAATACAGCGGTAGGTAATTTACCGACAGCAACAAGAACCGGTTATAAACTGTCCGGATGGAGTGTAAACGGTGTTATGGTAAATGCAGGAATGCTCATCACAGGAGATGTCATTCTGACTGCAGTATGGGAAAAACAGAATACAACCACTCCGTCTGTGCAGCCCACTCAACAGCCGTCATCTAATACAACGACAAATACAACAACGAATGCAGCACAAACACCGAAGACGCTGGCAAAACCGGTGATCACTATCAAACCGATCGGGAAAAAGGGCAAAAATCAGGTAAAGATAAGCTGGAAAAAAGTGACAGGTGCTAAAAGATATATTATCTACAGATCAACTGACAAGAAAAAATATCAGGAATATAAAACCGTGACAGCCACCAGTTATGTAGATAAATCACGAAAGGAAGGCAAAAATTACTACTATAAGGTAAAAGCGGTCAGCGGATCTCAGGAAACGGTAAAACTAAAAGTTGTCAGCAAAAAAACATCAGTAAAACTGAGCTGGGAGAAGGAAGAGAATACGGTTTATTACGACATTTATCGTGCGGTCGTTGGAAAGACCGGATATCAGAAGATCAAGACTACAAAATCTCTGAAGTATACTGACAAAAAACTAAACAAAAAGAAAAAATATGCTTACAGGATAGAAGCAAAGAAAAATTATAAGGAGAGTAGTGCTTCCAATATAGAATCATGTAAAACAGATATCAAGATCAAATTAAGCGGTAAAAAATTCGTCTGGGATAAAAAGGGATTCCCGGATGGTGCGGAGGTATACGTTTATCAGGTTAATAACAATAAAGCAAAATTGTGGAAAAAGGTAAAAGTAAAAACCGGAAAGGTAGATGTATCATCCATTAAACCGCAAAAATTCAAATTCGCGCTTGTATATCCGGATGGTAAGAAGAAAAAAACCATTTGTGAAAAGACATTTAAAAGCAGGCATATGTAAGTAGAAAGAGGAATCAGACATGATACGTTGTATGGGATGCATGGAAGAATTTGAAAGTGGAGATGTCTGCCCCTATTGCGGTTATCAGATAGGAACACCTGTAAAAGAAGCCTATTATCTGACGCCGGGAACGATCCTGCATGGTCAGTATCAGGTAGGACGTGTCCTGGGATATGGTGGATTTGGTATTACATATCTGGGGTGGGATCTGCAACTTGGCAGAAAAATTGCTGTTAAAGAATATCTTCCAAGTGATTGCGCAACCCGTGTAATGGGTGCGACAAAGGTTGAAGTATATCAGGGAGAACTGGCAGATCAATATCAGGACGGATTAAAACGATTTATTGAAGAAGCCAAAAAACTGGCTAAATTCAGTGAAGTATCAGAAATTGTAGATATTTATGACTGTTTTATGGAAAACAAAACAGGATATATTGTGATGGAATTTCTCGACGGTACGACTGTGAAGGATATGTTGAAACGCGGAAAAGGGTTTGCCTATACAACCGCAGTAGACATTATCAAAGTCATATTGAGAGGGCTGATCCCGGTACATAAGGCCGGGATCATTCACAGAGACATAGCACCGGACAATATATTTATATTAAAAGATAATACGATCAAGTTGACGGATTTTGGAGCTGCCAGATATGCAACTACACATTCACGCAGCCTTTCAGTCGTATTGAAGCCCGGTTATGCACCGGAAGAACAATACCGCAGCAGAGGGGAACAAGGACCATGGACGGACGTATATGCAGCAGGAGCTACCTTATACAGAATGTTGACAGGAAGACGTCCGCAGGATTCGATTGAGCGTTTGAGACAGGATCTGGTGAAGTCGCCCAGAGAACTTGGCATTGATATTCCGGAAAGTCTGGATCACGCGGTAATGAATGCGATCAATGTCAGAAAAGAAGATCGTTTTCAGTCTGCAGAAGAATTTTTACATGCATTGGAAAGTGATTCAGTAAAAAGAATAAAGGCAACGCCGGTGAAAAAGAAAAACAGCAGACCGAAATGGTTGATACCGTCTGTAGCAGCAATCCTGATCGTAGGGCTTGGAATTGGTATCGTGTCATGGTATCGGCTTGATAAGACACAGGCCTGGCTGACCGGAACACAGACAAAACTGGCTTCAGATGAGTCATATATGGCTGATATGACAGGTATGAGTTATGAAGAAGCGGAAGTTGCTATGCAGGAGTATGGATATCAGCTTGTGATCGCGGGTAAAAATTACAGCACGACAGTTGCTTATAACAGAATATTATCACAAACACCAAAAGCAGGTGCAGTTGTCAAAAAAGGAACGCAGGTACAGCTTGTGATGAGCGGAGGTAAGCAGGAAGTAACAATGCCGGAGGTAGAATCTCTGGAAGAAAAGCAGGCAATTGAACTGTTAGAAGGACAGGGCCTGATCGTATCTGACAATATTACGTATGATTACAATGACTATATGCAAAAAGGCAGAGTGTATGCTCAGAGTGTTCCGTCCGGTGAAAAACTGACACCGGGAGAAAAGATAGAAATTTCTGTTTCTTTAGGAAAACTGGAGGAGGAAACTGCAATTTTAACAGTTCCGGATCTGGTTGGTAAAACAAAAGAAGAAGCAGACCGGTTACTGATCGCTTTAAAAGAGGAGCAGGGATATACTTACGCCTATGGTGAGATCAGCAGAGAAAACAGTACGACAGTCCCAAAGGATGAAATTATATCACAGAGTCTGACAGCAGGTACAGAAGTCAGAACGAGCGAAGCAATCAATCTTGTGATCAGTGACGGACCAAAACAGGTAGAAGTTCCGGATCTGATCTATCTGACGCAGGAAGATGCTGTAAGTCGATTAGAAGCACTTGGTCTGAAAGCAGAGATCAGGACAGCATATAGTTCTTCTGTGCAGAAAGGAAATGTGATATCTCAAAAGACGTCACAGGGAACGGTCGTAGAAGAAGGGACAAAGATTCAGATTGTTATCAGTAAAGGGGTAGAACCCAAAACGGAGACAGTGCAGCAGCAACCGCAGCCGCCTGTTCAGCAGCCTGCACCGGCGCAGAATAATCCGGCTCCGACAGATGATGATGACTATGATTATGTGGAGGAAAAGAATGACTCCGGTTTTTCTGATCAGGATGATGATGTCTATGATTATGTGGAAGAATAAGAGAGCCGTTTACCAAAGATGACAATGAATCAGCCAAATATGACAAACAGAAAAAGAAAGGGGATCGATACCATATAATAAACTCATCAGGAAACACCCAAATACACAATAGAAAAGAGAGGGATAAGAAATGACAAGAGTAAGAGATGATAGGAATGTTATAACGGAGTTGTGGGTAGTCCAAATTGTGTTGAATGTTATTGCGCTACTAATGTTTGGATTATTTAGACTGATACCATTAGTCGGTTGGATTATTGGAGGTGTGGTAGCAGGTTTAATAGGATTAGGAAGTTATATTTATAGTATTGTGTATATTTATCAAGCTGTTAAAGATATCAATATAGTATGTGCAAAAACAGAGGGAAATGATGTGGAAAATTCATGGAACTATATTGTGGTATGCTTAGTTGGTTTTATTACTGGAGGAGCATACATAGTATACTGGTATTATAAACAGGGAGGCAGATTGCATAAAGCACTGAAGGTATATGGTATTGACTCAGAAGACACAGGAGTATCCTATTTGTTATGGCTAACAGTAGGGTTTCTCCTAAAGGGAAATGCAATTGCTTGTTATTTACTGATAAAAAATCTGAACAAAGCAGCCAGAGCTTATAATGAGGGCGGTCCTAAATCAAGTGTAACACCGCCAGTTGTGCAACCACCGGTAATACCGACACCGCCGACACCACCAGAAGTTGATCCCCATACACAAAAAGCTGCCATGCTGGTAGGTATTAAGGGACAATATGCAGGACAGCAGATTCCGATCACAGGAAATGATCTGATCGTTATGGGACGTGATGGATCACAGGCAAACCTGATATTCCGTTCGGAGAAGATCAGTAAAGCACATTGTAAGGTGCAGTTTATGCCAAACGAAAACTGCTTCTATGTGGTGGACACTTCTACCTATGGAGTATTTCTTGAAAACGGTAAAAGACTGGAAAAAGGAAAGATCAGTAAATTACCGCGTGGCACCAAAATTGTGTTAGGCGGAACAGAAGTATTCCAGCTGAAATAACTTAATTCTTCCCGACAAGTGGTATTTGGGTGTTTCCGGTTTGTTTGGGAAAGGAACAGGTGAGTTTATGAAAAAGAAATATAGAAAAGGTTTATTGGGATTACTGGCTTTCATCATGCTTGTCGGTGCAAATACAACGCCGACGATGGCAGCATTTTGTGGAACGGTAAAAAGTGTATCTTCTGATTATGATACAGTGAAGGCACTTTTAAGAAATCAGTCACATTCCCTGAAAACAGCCGATCAGATTGAAAGTGATTATGATTATTTTATGAGACAGTCTGCATGGAGACCGGGCGGAACTGCTTTTCCGTATACGAACAGCGGTTCTTATAAGTCTTCCATTTCCGACGGACAGAAGTCTTTTAAGTGCAGCAGTGCAAAAGGATGCATGCTCTATAGTAACTTTGTGAGTGGTGTTGTTTACGGAAAGGATCGTAATGTAAAAACTGCGAGTGTTACCAAAACTGCTGACGTGAAGAATCTGATCATCAAACAGGCTCAGTTCGGAGAACATATCCGAATAGACAATAAGCATTCTATTACGTTTCTGGCTGCAGATGACAATGGATTCTATGGACTGGAATATTGGGAAGGACAACCGATCCAGTTTGTGTATTATACATATGCGCGACTGGTTTCCAAAGCCGGAGGAAGTAAGATCTGGATTTACAATATTGATACAGTAGAAAATTCAGGGAATACTTCTGTGGACCAGCAGGCACCGGAAATCTCACAGATTTATGTGTCGGATATAAGTTATAGCGGTTATACAGTTACCTGTAAGGTAACAGATAATGTTGGGGTTGACCGTGTGCAGTTCCCGACATGGACAACAACGAACGGGCAGGATGATATTGATACAAACTGGTGGACGGGAATGGCTTCCCGGGGAACATATATTGGAAATGATCAGTACAGATTCCGGGTTGATACAACCGCGCACAATGGAGAAATGCTGGAATATGAGACACATATTTATGCGTTTGATAAAGCGGGAAACTACACATCAAAAGCGATCGGGCATTATGGAACATTACTTGGCTGTGTGCAGGATATCGGTGCAGAGGCTTATGTAAAAATATCCAATGCAGCAACAGGTACTGCATTGACGGCAGAATCAGATGGAAATGTGGTGGCGAGAACGTTCATCGGTAATGCAAACCAGATCTGGAAGATGGTTCGAAATAATGACTGGAGTTATACGGTTTACAGTTATGAAACACCCGGAAAATGTCTGGATGTTTCCGCAGCAAGTGATGCAAACGGAACAAATGTACAGATATATGATCATTTCACAGAAGATAATGCCGCACAAAAATGGCGTCTGTATTTACAGCAGGATGGTTATATGATGCTGCCCGTATGCAGTAACAGTAAATGTCTTGATCTGAACAGCGGAAGTGCAGCAGAAGGAACAAATGTGCAGATCTGGCAGTACGCTGGGGGAAGACCTTCAATCTTTAAGATAGAAACAGTAAATCCGGCTGATTATGTAAATACCTCCAAAACAGAAGAAAAAACTGATAACAGTCAGAATAAAACAGATACAGAGCAGCCGTCAGAACAGCCAACTGTGACAGCTACTGAAGAAACAGAAACTGTGCCAACTCCTGAAGAACCGGAAGCCATACAAGATACTGAAAATGTACAGAACAGTACAGAAACGATTGTAAAGAAGTCACCTTTTGCTTATCTGCAGGATGCGGTGTCTAAAAAAGTAAAGCAGAAATCCATAAAAGTACAGTGGAAAAAGAAACGTGGCGTGAAAGGATATCAGGTACAGATCGCCTCAGACAAGAAGTTTAAAAAGAATAAAAAGAGCGCAACAGTCCGCACAAATACAAAGAAGTTTACCAATATGAAGAAAGGTACTTACTATATGAGAGTCCGTGCGATCACCTACAAAAATGGCAAGAAGGTCTACGGTAAATGGAGTAAGATGAAAAAGATACAGATCAAATAGAAAGTGCCAATAATGACAAATTAGTTGCCGATTCTAACAATTCAAAAAAATATATGTGAAATACTGATAAGCTGATAGCAGGATATGAATCACATATATCATTTAGAAAACGAATCGGAGGGCTAAATATGAAAAGAAAGAGTGCAAACAGACTGTTGGTTTTCTTGGTATCTTTTTTATCCATCATGGTGATGATACCGGAAATCGTATATGCCGCACAGCCGGCAAAAAGTATCCCGGCATTGACCGGAAATCAGAGAAACGATGTTGTAAATATAGCAGAGTCTCAATACGGATATCAGGCTTATAGAGACAACAACATATATGCAGTTGAGATCGGTGGAAAGAATGGAGCATCCTGGTGTGCATATTTTGTAACATGGTGTATGCGTAAAGCGAGAGTATCTGCAGATGTATATCCTTCTTATGCAGCAGGCTCCTGTACCGATCTGATCAACTGGTACAAACAAAGAGGCAGATGGCATCGTGTACATGGAAGTACATGGTCCTATGGAAGTGTAAAAGATACGACTTCTCTGGATGCAGCTTATGTACCGCAAAAAGGTGATCTGGTAATGTTTGACTGGGATATCAGTAATAAAAACGGTCCGGAACATATCGGTATTGTCAGAGAATGTAAAAACGGAAAAATTTATTGTACAGACGGAAATAATGCCAATGATCAGGTGGGACATAAAGAGTATGCATTAACAAGCAGCAACATATTGGGATATTGTTCACCGGCTTATACAGGTGATGCACCTGTCAACCGGGATCCGATCGGACATGTGGATTCCTATACTGTAGGAAATGGAACCATTACAGTAAACGGATGGACTTATGATCCGGATGAACCGTCAAAATCACTGAATGTTCATATTTATATAGGTGGTGCCTGTGGACAGCCGGGAGCAGCAGGTTATCCTGTTACAGCAGATCTGGACAGCCCGGACGTAAACAGAGCATATAATATTACAGGTAAACACAGATTTTCTGCAACGATCCAGACAGATAAGCTGGGAAATCAGCCAATTTATGTATATGCGATCAATTCCGCCTGGGGAAATAACCCGGAGATCGGCAGATCAAGTGTATATATGAAACGACCTTGCGCATTAACTTTTGATAAAAATGAAATTGTTGTTGGAGAGAATGCTTCCACAAAATTAACGATCAAATATGATGGCGAGGATGCATCACAGATGGATGCAAGACCGGTAAATCAGAAAGACAATGATCTGGCAAGATTAACGTGGGGAAATATTGATGCCAGCGTACCTTCCATAGAACTGAATATTACAGGGGTTAAGGCGGGCAGTAATGTAATAAAGGTTGTCCTGATGGATAAGAACAACAACGATCTCTATGCAAAGACAATCAATATTACAGTATCACATACACATAAATATGATGTGGAAAAAGTAACAAAAGAAGCGACTTGCTCGCAAACAGGTACGATCCGATATGCCTGTGCCTGTGGTGCATTATCTGCCACAACAAAAACAATACAGGCAAAGGGACATCAGTATAAAGATGGCAAGTGCACCGTCTGTGGTGAAAAGGATCCAACATATGTGGATCAGACAGATGAGAGCCAGAATAATAAGCAGTTTATATCCCCATTTTTTGTAAAGAACGGATTGATCTATCAGGTTGTAAACAAAAATCAGAATTATGTGAAAGTTCTGGCATGTAAAAGTAAACAGAAGAAAAAGGTAGAAGTACCGGACACAGTAACGGTTTCAGGCAAAACATATAAAGTTGTTGAGATCGGTTCAAAGGCATTTTATAGAATGAGAGGTCTGAAAACTGTGGTGATAGGTGCAAATATCCAAAAGATCGGTAACGGAGCATTTTATAAATGCAAGAAGGTAACGGATATTACCATTTATTCTTCTGAAATTAAAAGCATGGGAAAGAATGCATGGAAGGGCATTACAAAAGACGCAAAGGTACATGTGCCTGCAGCAAAACTGAAAGCATATAAGAGAATGATGAAAAAAGCAGGTATGAGTCCCAAAGTGCTATATGATGCCCGGTAAGAAAGGGATAGGATGAGAAGAGAAAATATAAAAAAGATCGTAACAAAAGGTATTGTATGGATGTATGTAGCATGCTGTGTACTGGAAAGTGCCGGAATCACAGCAAATGCTGCAAGCATCAGTGACAACGATGCAGAGATAATTGCGGAAACAGCAGAATCAATTACTGTCAGTACAAATGATGCGGAACTGGAAGTGGAAGAAGCAACTGATTTTTCAGGTGCAACTAAGATCAATGTAGGCAGCACAGTGAATGGGAGCATTACAGAGACTGTTTCTGCAAGAGTGTATCAATTCTCTTTGGCATCAGCAGGAAGGTTTAGTATTGATATGACATCATATATGCAATACTATACAATACAGATATTTGATGCAACAGGTTCTCAGGTATGGTATGCACATGAAAAAGAATGGAACGGAAATTTAAAGTACAGACAGGATGCATACAATATAGATCTGATTGCTGGTTCCTATTATATAAAGGTAACAGCGAAGTATAATCTTTCTTGGTCAAGCAGCGCAGTGGGTAATTATTCTTTTAAAACAGGATTTCAAAGTGCCAATGAAACTTTTGCAGAACCAAATAATGATTTTGTAACTGCTGACAGTATTTCCTTGGGACAGACAGTAAATGGACAGATTGCAGTAAATGATTATAAGGATATCTATAAGTTCCAATTAGCATCTGCCGGACGATTGCAGATAGATATAACATCATATATGGAGTACTATTCTTTGGAAATATTTGATGACTCGGGTTATCGAGTATGGTATGCAGACGACCGGAAATGGAACAGTAATTTAGAATACAGACAGGATAGCTATATATTAGACTTAGCTGCAGGCTTATATTATATCAAAGTAACAGGTCAAATTAAGCTTGCGTGGTCGGATAATAGAACAGGTAAGTATTCTTTTGGGATGAATTTTCAGAGTGCTAATGAAACCTTTACAGAGCCCAATAATGATTTCGCGTCTGCCAATGGAATATATTTAGGACAGATAATAAATGGGCAGATTGCAATAAATGATACAAAAGATATTTTTGTTTTAAATTTGGCAAATGACATTGGAATCGCACTTCAAATGGAATCCTATATGAAATATTACACAATTGAAATATACGATATAAATGGGAAACTTGTGTGGTACACAGACGATAATTATTGGAATGAGGTGATAGGATATCGGAAAGATATATATGATACTGAGTTATCTGCCGGTCAATATTATCTCTGTGTATCTGGGAAAGCACTGAGGGCATATGACAATGCAGCAACCGGAAACTATGTGCTGTTATTGAATGCACAGATACCGCTGAACGGAGCCTCTGTAAGTAAAATTGCAGATAAAACATATACCGGAAATTATATCATGCCACAGGTAAAAGTGACTTATCAGGGAAAAGTGTTACAGCAGGATACGGACTACGAAGTGGAGTATTCCAATAATCTGTATATTGGAACTGCAACAGTGACAATAACCGGTAAAGGGGCTTATTACGGCACAAAAGAAATGCATTTCAAGATCAAACCGGTAAAACCGAAGAAAGTAAGTGCAAAAAATGCCGGCAAAAAACGTGTTATGATCAAATGGCAGAGCACTTCACAGAATGTATATTACGTTGTATATCGTTCAACGAAGAAAAATAGCGGATACAAGAAGATTGCCACAGTAAAGAACAGATATGCAACATATTATTGTGATAAAAAGGTAAAGAGAAAAAAGACCTACTATTATAAAGTACGTGCCTATGCAACAGTAGATGGAAAGAAATTGTATAGCAATTATACATCTCCTAAAAAAGTAAAGACGAAATAAAAGAAACTACCATTTAATGGAAAGTATAAACTGATAGGCTGGAAAAAGATCAGCAGACGCGGAGAGTCTGATATAAAGGGGGATGAAAATGAAGAAAAGAATGTTATGGGTGGTCGGTATGGCTGCTTGTATGATATGTCTGAGTGGCTGCGTAAGCAGCCTATCAGACGTTTCGGACACTGTGGATGAAGCAGTGGCATATGTACAGGAAAAGGCAGAAGATTTTACAACAAAGGATGAAGAAAAAACAGCAGACCAGTCTGATGAAGAAGCTGTAAGTGAAACCCCAGCAGATGAAGAACCGGCAAGTGATGAAACGACAAGCGAAGCATCAGCAGGTGAAGAATCGGTAACAGAAGAACAGGAAAGCGATGAGCCTGTAAGTGAAACTTCAGATGAAACAAATAATCTACTGCCGATCAGTGAACCTGTGGATATGGTATTTACCAGTGGTGCAGGAGCATGGGGAACAGAGATGACATTACACCCGGATGGTATCTTTGAAGGGCAGTACGTGGATAGCGACAGCGGAGATATTGGGGAAAATTATAATGGTGTTACATATATAGCGACATTTACAGGAAAATTTGATGATATTGAGCAGGTAAATGATTATACTTATCGAATGATACTTACAGAATTAAATATTGAAGAAACAGAAGAATGGATAGAAAATGGAATAAAATATATTCCGAGTGATGTGTATGGTATAAGTGGCGGAGATGTATTCTATTTCCTTACAGATAAAACGCCAATGAATGCATTGACAGAAGACTGCATGAGTTGGACGCGGACCTTTTTCATTGAAGAACATCAGGAGACTTTAATGCGTTATGGTTTATACAATGCATTGCAGGGATATGCATTCTTTGAGCAAAAACTGGAGGAGTATTAAGATTCAATTTGACTACCTTTAAATGCTTATGTATACTTGTAAACAGTGAGGTGGTTAAGTGGGAAAAAATATTACAAATGATGATATCATAAAACATAAGAAGAATGCGATCAAACAGCTAAATAGTATGTTTGAAGTCTTTATAAATAGTCCGAATCCGAAACATATGAAGAAAGTTGATTTAATTGCATATTGGATAGAAAGTTACAGTAAATATTTACTGTTAGAAGAAAAATTTGATTATAGATCAATTCCTAAATATAAAAGAGGGGAGGTTATCTCATTAAACTTTGGTTTTAATATTGGTAGCGAACATGGAGGCTTACATTACGCTATTGTCTTAGATAATGACAATAAGCAATCTTCTCCGGTCATAACAGTAATCCCTCTTTCGTCAGGAAATGAAGAGGATACATATGATAGAGATGTTTTTCTGGGAAATGAATTATATGATAAACTTGATGCAAAGTATAATAAACTAATTACACAAGTAGATGAAGAGATTTCAGATTTGACAAAAACATTGGAAATTTTAAAAAAGACAATGGTGATTAATTCTGAGATAGAAGAAAGTCTGGAAAAAGATGTCAAAGATCATTTAAACAATTTAAAAAAACGCGTTGAAAGACTTGTTAATGAGAAAAATACGTTACAAATATATGAAAAAGAAATATCGAAACTCAAATCTGGCAGCATTGCGCTTATGGAACAAATTACAACTGTAAGTAAGATGAGAATATATAAGCCAAAGAATAGTTCGGATTTACTTTATGGCATGAAATTTTCTGATGGAGCAATGGATAAAATAAATGAAAAATTAAAGGAATTATATTTATACAGTAAATAATTGTTGACATTAAGCATATACTACTGTATAGTAAATTTATGTCAAGATATAATCTTGTAACAGTGCCTATAGGGCATATAAGAAGACAGATTTACTATGTTAAGACTCCACTTTATGTGGAGTCTTTTACGTACTAGATAGTATCATAATTATCTACGTCACTGTGTATTTTTGAAATTATTTTGAAAACTTTTCTATCAGAGAGATTTCAAAATATGGGGAATATAAGGTAGAATAGTAAGGTAAAAAGGACAATGATAACAGCCATGCCCATTCATAGAATACTGCGCATTCTATTTCATGAACGGCTGACGCCGTATAAATCAGCAAAAACAAACGCCCTTACAAGTAAACTTGCTGCGCCGAGCCATTCATAGCCCTGCGGGCTATTCATGTTGGGCTGGCACCCAATAAGTCTAAAATAAAAAATAGCTGGTAGTGCATAAATGCCCACCAGCCATTTTTATTTTATCCTTGCTCGGCTTACAGCTTAGCCAAAGTATCTATCCAGTAATCCTTTGAGAGCACGACCATGTCTTGCCTCATCTCTAGCCATCTCATGAACTGTATCTTAGCAGTTCTTTATAAAAGTTTAGCAACTTAGTGGAAAATTTATAATAATAAAGAACAACTTTATATCGTTTTTTATCAACCTTCCTAACGGTTTGGACAATTAAAAAGGACAAACTTAGGAGGTTTTTTTATGGCAAATACAAACAGTGCGGCAGCAGGCGTTTATCAGTTGGAAAATGGTTATTGGGGATATCGTTTTATTCTTACAGTCAATGGAAAGAAGAAATCACAAAAGCGTGTAAAAGATGAATTTGGAAAACCGTTTAAAACACAAAAGCAGGCGGTAAAGGCAAGGAGTATCGCTCTTGCGCAGGAACAGAATAAAATCCTGCTGCCGCAGGAAAAAGTAATAAGAAAAACTGTAAAAGAAGTATATCAAGAATACTGTGAAAAAGGCAGGAGAGGAAAAGCTTATACCACTATAAAAAAACAGGATTCGCTTTGGAATAATCACATTGCCGCCAAGTTTGGGGAAAGGTATATTGATGATATTACAGTAGCGGAGATACAAGATTATTTGGAAGAGTTATACTATACAGAGAATAGAGCCTATTCCTATACAGAATCTTTTTTGAAAATGTTTTATCTAATTTTCGGACAGGCATATTCCAGAAATTATTTACAGGTTGATACTTATAATAAGCTCTGTATGAACAAAGATACAAAAATTCATATGCCAAAATTGAAAACGGATGAAGATACAGACATAGTATTTTTTAATGAACAAGAGATAGAAAAACTGGATGAATATTTCAAAGGCACAAATGCGGAAACAGCTTATATGTTGGGGCGATATTGCGGCTTGCGTATCAATGAGTGTTATGGCTTGAAATGGGAAAAAATTGATCTGGAGAATGGTACTATTATGATAGACAGACAAATGCAATATCAAGAGGGGCTAATTAAGCTAGTACCGCTTAAAACCAGAAATGCAAAAAGAAAGATTTATATGTGCAGCAGACTAAAAGAATATTTGACAGAACTAAAAAAGCGGCAGAAGTATATGGCAAAAGAATTAAAGTTGCAAAGGCAGCAAAATCAGACTTTTATAAGAGATCTGAACGGGGAAATGGTGTCTTCTCTTGAACTGGTAAATTCTTTGCCAAATGGAAAGATACAAACTGTAAATTCCATGAAATACCATTCTCGGACTTTGCAGGCGGAGTATAATATAAAATTCAAGTACCATTATTTAAGGCATACTTATGGAACAAACTTAGCAACTTTAAACACTCCCTCTCATATCCTTTGTAATCAAATGGGGCATAGCAGCAGTCAAGTAACACAGAAATATTATGTTGCTACATCTGCAAAGGGTATCAATGATCTTTTAAACAATCTGGAAAGGGTATAGGACAGGGAGAATAAAATCATGGAAAATTATTATAAAATAATGTCAGATATATTAACAACTGAATATCAGATAAGGGCGGCGGTCTATATCTTGGAGACATTAGAAGCCGCATATAGCGAGGAAACGCAGCAGGAAGTTAAATCTCTGGCAGCAGTCTTAAAAGGCTATTTAAAGGCTGTTGAGAGTGATATAAATGCAATAATACATTATATAGATACATTAACCGCAGAAGGTAAATAAATAATAAAGGCAGCAGGATAATATCAATAAAATTCCTGCTGCCTATGCTTTTGGATATTCTGTTTTGATGTTGCTTGCCCCTGTGATGTAGTCCATTGAAACATTGTAATATTTTGCAAGAATCAAAAGATTATCAACAGGGATTCTTGTTTTGCCACTTTCATAATCTGAATAAGTTCTCTGCCCTATATGCAGCAGATCGGCAATTTTCTGTTGTGTTAGAGAATTATCCTCTCTGATTTCACGTATTCTTTCATTATATTTCATAGATTTACCTCTCTATAAGTAAGTATATGAGAATACATGATAATTCTTGACTTTTAGAGCTATAAACTCTAAAATAACAGTAAGGGACATAAATGAAAGGAGGAAGAGAGTTGAAATTTATGGGTACAAAAGGAACTATTGAAAAATGAGGATATACACAGGTTGCTATTGTTGATTGGTGCAGAAAAGGACTAATTGCTAAAGTAAAGAATGATGCTACGAGGTGTCTATGGTGTATTCTTATAAATGTCAAATGTCCAAGAAAAAAGACTAATGTAGAATATACATATATATTCCAGTACCCATATTAAGATATATGGCTTGGTAATATCTAACAGAATTTATTTTATGGAGGGATACTTATGAGTGATATTTTAAATGACAGTAATGAACAGCCAATGCAGGAAACGAAAATACAAGAGGATTTTAGTGCTATTACTTCAACTGAAAGTAAAACAGAAACTAAACATGGGAAAAAGAAATTAGCAATTATAGGTGGAATTGTAGCGGCGTTGGCAATTGTGGCTGTTGTAGCTATTGTCTTGTTTGTACCATCAAAGTTTGATAGGGTAAAAAAGGAGTGTAAGGAAATTGCTGGCTCAATTAGTGCGGGAAAAGGTTATTTTACAATTGAAACAATTCCTGACTCATGGGATGATTTTGATCCAGATGTGAGAGATCTTCTGTTGATAAGTCATCAGCAAGATGCCTTAGATGCGATGAAACATGCAAATGAAGAGTTGGGATTTCCAGGTGTTTACTCACTGATGATGAGCACAACAGCATTGATGGGGCGTCAGAGTGAGGAAAACAAAAAGTATAAGGTCACATGGTCTTATCATCCAGATGACGGACTGACAGCAACATATAGTGAAAGATAAAGAATATTTTTAAGAGGCGGCAGGTATTATACTGCCGCCTCTTTTACTAATTTATAGAAAGTTGTTTTTTTAAGTCCCGTGAGCTCCATAGCCTTGACAGCAGTGATCTCCCCATTTTTCCAAGAGGTAATAACTTCATTCCAGTTATCTGGTTTCTGGGCTTTTGGTCTGCCATATTCATCCCATTCCCCTCTGGCTTTTTTTGCGGCAATGCCTTCCTGTTGCCTTTTTTCTTTCTTTTCAATTTCTGCTTGTGCCATTGTTGCATAAAGTTCAATCAGCATATTGTTAATGGTTTCCATTATCATTTGCGCCATTGAATTATCAAGTGCAGATAAATCCTGTAATGTGGTTGGAATCTCTAAGATCATAACACGGATCTGTTTATCTCTGTAGTATTGCAGTTCTTTTAAGGTTTCCTGCTTATTTCTTCCTAGCCGATCAAGTTCAGTAATAATCAGTATATCTCCAGTTCGTAAAATATCTTCCTTTAAAACTTGGTATCTTGGTCTATTAAAATTTTTTCCTGTCTGCTGATCTGTATATATTTTTTCAAGTGTTAGGTTGTTATTCTCACAAAATTTTGTAATTTCCTGTATTCCTCGGTCTAAGTGCTGTTCCTTGGTACTTGTTCGATGATAACCGTAAATCATATTTGGTAAGCTCCTTTTCTTCCTAAAATTTCATTTTCTCTTGTTTCATGAAAATACAATATCATAAGGTTTTCTATTGAGTTGTTGTAACATGTTGTTACTTCATTTACTGTTATTAGTATATCATAAGCGTTCGCAAAAGTAAACACTTTGTTGTGAACGATCGTAAAATGATTTTGATACATTTGCGAACGCATTATACCATCAAAATATAGCGTTTGAAAATGTATGCTTTTATGAACACTTATTTATAGAAAAAATGTGCTTATAATTACAACGAAGTACAAAAATTTGTACACCTATAAAGATATAATATGTACATAAGATAAAGAAAAACAAACAACTTACAAAAGGAGATTAAAAACTATGAAAAACACAACAAACTACACAATCAACTTCACAACAAAAGAAATCATCATTACAAAGAAATTTGGAAAAGCTGCAAGTCAGATCGGTTCTCCAGAATTTATGGAAATGGGAAAACTTAGAAGAGAGTTCGCTGATTATAAAATTGTCTATAAAGAGATTCAGAAGAAAGAAAACAAGAAATCATACAAAGGTCTTACTATTGATGAAATGAATCGTTTCATGTCTGGAAGAGCTAATGAAGAACAGGAATTATTCAAGAAGGTTATTGATGTTGCAGCAAATAGAAAAGGTAAATATGCAATTATCAAGAAATGGTTTTTAGATAATTACAAAGAAGCTTATGAAGAAGAAATTAAAGAAATAAAGATTGCTTAATTTGAAAGGATAAATTGCTATGAATAGTATTAAAATTGATTTCATCACAAACACAATCATTGTAACAAGAGCGTTTTATAAGGAAGCTCAAGAATATGGTACAGAAGCGTATGCAATGCTTCAAAATGCAAAAGCTGAAAATCCATATATGACTATCTCTATCCGAACAGTTAATAAAAGCGGTAAATCAAACAGTAGTAAAGGATTGACATATCGGTATATGAGAAAATTTATATCAATTATGGATGCGGATAATTTAAAAACATTTGAAAATACAATTCTTTACTATGAAGGTCTTTATATTGAAAGTGCAGTTGTATATCAAGAGGTTAAAAATTGGTTTTTATCCATGTATCCCCATCATAGAGACATGGTTATATTAAAGGCACCGACTGCCGCAGAATTATCTAGCAAGTCTTCTGTTTTATCTGTGGCGGATGTGGCATGATAACAGTATCATTGGCAGCAGTGGGGGGTATGATTTGGGAAAAACAGGTAATAAAATTACCGCTTCCGTTATCGTACTTTTCACACACACCAAAAGCAACATGAAAATCACGGTTCTGTACAGTTGTAGTTTGATAAAATATCCAGTAAATAATTAGTGTATTCATCTTTTACAGTTTCTGGGGAAATAATTCTAACATGGCTGCCAAGACCACATAACCAACCAAAAAATTGCGGACTGACTGCAACATCAATTTTAGTTATAAAAGTGTTAGGATCATCAAAATTTTTTCTGATATAAAGAGCAGATCCGAAACGGTCAATAAAGACACCAGCCAGATCGTTAGGGGCAATCAGAGAAACCATTTCTTCCCTACCGCCATACATTCCGAAGGTTTTTTGCTTATATTCTGCAATATTGAATTGTTTACAATACTCTATTCCTTCTCTGGCAACAGGAGAAATATTGATAGACTGCATTTTGTCTATGCGGTAATGGCGGACATTAAGGTATTTATCATCATAGGCAATTAGATAATAATTATCATCATTGAGTGTAACAGCAAAAGGACTGACAGAATAGGGCTGCCCTTTCCGCTTGAGAACAAATTTCCTTTCTGGTGTCCATTTGACATACTTGAAAATGATTTTTCTGTTGTTTCCAATAGCTGCATAGATAGTATCAAGATTTTTCAATACTTTATCATTCATGCTTTTGATTCTGTTTCCAAGCAGCACATTTCTATTGAGTGATTCTTTGTTGTAAATGCAGCCTAGGGATTTGATTTTTTCTATCAGTTCTTTTGATTTCCGCTCCGTTAAAAATTTTGAAGCTGCAACAGAATCAATTAAGAATTTTAATTCATTTGTGTTAAAGGTTCTGTTGGGATGGTGGTATTTATAACCTCCCTTTTCCTGTATTCCAACAATTTCAAATCCGGCAGTATTTAAAAGGGAAATTGCGGAGTAAATAGTCCTTCTGTCCGCATAGATCCCCTTTGTCTCTAAAAATGATAATATTTCTGGCATTCTGATAAAATGGTTTTTATCTGTTTTTTCTAAAAATAATTTTTGTAGATAAACAGGTATCAGCTTTTTGCTTTCAGATCTCTTCTCTTGTATCATCAATATGCTCCTTTAAATTCAGAATACAAATCCTTTTTCTGTTTCCCACTGCTTTTGCAGGTATTTTTTTGCATTATTTGTATTATCTATATTATCTATTTTATCTATTTCTCTATTCTGCGGGAAACTATTTTGTTTCTGCTGTGAATAAATTTGTTCCTGCGGGAGATTTTGCTGTGGCTGCGGGAGATTCTGCTGTTCACAGGGGAGACCGCAATTCTCATCTTTTTGCTCTTGTGCGTCTTGTGGTGTTTCATAAAAATCAAGGCGATTTCCTTTGCCTTCTATTATATACCCACGCTTTTTTAATAGGTTAAGTTTTTTATAATAAGTGCTTCTTGACATCCCTATTGCGTTATTTATTGCAGCAGGAGAGACAGCTAGTTGAAAGCCGTCAGCGTTAGCAGCGAAGTAAAGATATAAAGCGAGAGCATAGTAATCGGAGGTATTCTTTATCATATTTTGCCAATTTTCATTTTTAATCTGCAAAAAATCACTTTTTGGATAATTTCTGTGTATTGTCATTATGTTTTGATTTGGTACTGTATACATGGATTCTCCTTTTCATAATATGTATTTAGGTAAAAGAGAATCCATACAACCTATTTGCCAGATAGTGTTTTCTGGAGTTCTCTTTTCAAAGCGGCAGCAGAGGCGAATATATAATCAGCCGCCGCCTGCTGGTTTTCTTTTTGTATAAACTGCTTTCTGTATTGCCTGTAAATATAATAAATATCTTCTGGATCCTGTTGGGATTCCAGATATTCATGCAAATTTTTTTTATACATTTCTTTTGCCTTTCATATATATTTTATCAAATTTTTTATTAAAAATAAAAAAGGTGTCTTTGTTCGCGACCATTGTAAAGTGCTACTAAAATTTCTGTTTTTTGTTCTTTTGTTGATTCCATGAGTAAATTATAAAGTATCTGATACATGATTGCTCCTTTTACTGTTGATTAAATCTACGTTATTATAAAATTTTTCTATGTTATGTTCTCTCTTATATCTTTTGAAAACAGCACTTTCTGAAAGGTGGGTTTTGGGTGAGAGATTCAATTTTTGTTTTGTCTCTTTTGCACCTATCTCATTTGCAAAATAGGCATCTAAAATTGGTTTTGCAGCCTCATATTTGATTGAAGTTTTGCGGTTATACTTTTCGGGATTATAGGATCTGTGATGAATGGCGGCATGGCAGCAGGCGCATAGAAGAATCAAATTATCATAATCATCTGTGCCGCCGCGTGCTTTTGGAGTTAAGTGGTGTATTTCCAGAAAATCATTATTTCCGCAGATAGCGCATTGATTGTTCCAGAATGTTTCTATTTTTCTTCTTGTTGCTTTTGTAATCATTTTGAAAATTCTCCTTTCAGAGAAACTTCAAAATAGCAACAGGATCATTATATAAAGTTGTCCTCGATTTGTAGTAAAGTTGATAAAACTTACAAAAAGACAAGAAAAGTTGACAGGCGGCGGCAGAGGGTTGATAGAAATAAAGACTTGTAAAATATGGGGGATGTGAGGTAGAATAGGAGGGTAAAAAAGGACAACTTTTAGGAAGGACAATATTAGAAGATATATAGATTGTTTTTTAAGAAAAAGGACAATAAAAGGACAACAAAAGAAGAGGACAGACACAATTTTGTCCATCCTCTTGTGATTTGTTCAACCTTTAAAAATCCTTGATTTTCCGCTATTTTTGCATGGCTTACAGCTTAGCCAAAGTATCTATCCAATAATCCTTTGAGGGCTTTGCCGTGTCTTGCTTCATCTCTTGCCATTTCATGCACTGTATCATGGATGGCATCCAGAT
>ERZ808240.778-NODE-778-length-41062-cov-3.799693_pt1 | contig 41062 bp, 34 predicted proteins | sample MGYA00521084_ERZ808240 | MGnify/ENA primary metagenome ERZ808240 (study PRJEB31516, sample SAMN03275571) | gut metagenome | biome: mammalia-associated habitat; material: feces | host: Papio cynocephalus | place: Kenya | collected 2012-08-06 ... | reverse complement strand
CTGCAGAGCGGCCGTTCTAAAACGCATTTGCGACCGCTGAAGGGCGCAAAATGCAGGGTATAGCTATTCTAAAGATGGTTGGGTAGAAGGAAGTTACAGTGGAGGCATTTATTCTTCGTCCGATTTAACAATTGAGCTTATAGGTAACAATTTCATTGATAATACATTTTCAAATATCTATTGTTGGAATTGCGGAATTTATGTGAAAGGCAATCTTGCGATTAAAGGGAGCGGTTCTCTCACGACCAAAGGTGGTGGAGAAAGAGAAAGCTATGGAATCAAAGCTGACAGTTTGATTGTAAATGGTGGCACAATTACTGCGATGGGAAAGACTGCACAGGGAAGCTACGGTATTGATATATCAGAAGATATAAAAGTGAATGGTGGTACGATTATTGCAAGTGCAGCTACTTCTACAGACGGAGATGCTTTCGGTATTGCATGCAGGAAATCATTTACCATGAATGGCGGCAGAGTGAATGCAACAGCAGGAAATGCAAATGGGGCAAACAGATACAGTTATGGTATTTGGTCAATAGGATCAATTATCAATAATGGAGGAGTGTTGTCCGCAGAAGGTGAGTCATACGCATTGTATAGCGGTAATAATGTTTACCCAGAAGGATATAATGGCAAGGATACAACATTCCGTTCATATGAACCTGCTACTTCTGAGATGTACACGATATCCGGAGTAAATGCTAATGGATGGTCTAATAGCGAAGTCAAACTTACAGCGGCTTCAGGTTATACGATTGGAAAGACAGCCAGTCAGTTTGGCAGTAGTATTTCATTTACGGATGAAACAGATAATGGCAGCGGAGTATTTTATATTAAAAAGCGTTCAGACGGAACGATATATAAAGGAAACGTTTCTTATAAGTTGGATAAGACAGCACCGATAATCAATGGAATGGATAATAATGGAATATATTGTAAGAAAAAAGAGTTTACAGTAACGGAAAGCTATCTGGCCGAAGTAAAAGATGGAAGTAAAGTGCTTGGAGCGTGGCATGAAATTTATACATTATCAGAAGGAACACACAATATCACCGCAACAGATATTGCAGGCAATAGCGCAAGCATGACTGTGACGGTAAATGCATCACATACACCGAATCAAGATGACGGAGACTGTTCTACACCAGTAAAATGTAGTGTCTGCGGTAGTGTTGTGACACCGGCAAAAAACCATAACTTCAGTGGTACATGGAAATCAGATCAGACAGGCCACTGGTATGAATGTCAGAATGATGGATGTACACAGACAAGTGAGAAGGAAGCACACGTATCAAGTGGAGCTGCAACGGAGGAGCAGGCAGAGACCTGTACGGTATGTGGTTATACAATTCAGGCACAGTTAGACCATGAACACACAAGAAATCTTCAGAAAGTGGCTGCTGTAGCAGCAACCTGTACAATAGAAGGTCATAAAGAATATTACAGATGTACATGCGGAAAGTTATTCAGTGATGCCGAAGCTCAGAATGAAACATCAGAATCTGAGATTACGATACCGGCAGCAGGTCATTCTTATACAGAGCCGGTGTACACATGGAGCGAGGACAATCTGAGCTGTACTGCAGCAAGAACATGTAAAATCTGCAACGAACAGGAGAGCGAGACTGGAACAGCAACTACAAATGTAACACCAAAAGATACATGTAAAAATCCAGAGACTACAGTGTATACGGCAACATTTAATAACAGTGCATTTATGGCACAGACAAAGGAAGTTGTAACACAGGAAGCGGATGCTCACACATCATCAGAGTGGATTGTAGATAAGAAAGCGACAACAGCGGAAGCTGGCAGCAGACACAAAGAGTGTACGGTGTGTGGCAAAGTGCTGGAGACAGAGACGATTGCTAAAATAGCAGTTCCGAAAGACAATACACAAGATAATATAGAAGACAATACAAAAGATCTTACAAAACCATCAGGAAAGAATGATAAGGATAAGAAACCGGTGGTAAAATCAGTGACCAAGGCGCCGAAGACTGGAGATACCAGACAGGCAGGCGTATGGGCTATGCTGATGGCAGTATCTGCATTGGGAGGAGGCTGCATGGCCTTAAGACGACGCAGAGCCAGATAATTTAAAAGTGATAAGGGACAAAGCCCGGCTTGTTGTTATTTTAGACAAAAAGCCGGGCTTGTTTTTATTTGGAAAACGATGAAAATTGACAAAATTGCTGAAAAATTGTAAAAATATAAAAGTATATTGACATAAATGACAAATGTGTATAGAATAAACGCAACAAGAAACAATACAAGTTGTACTATCAAGATGTATCTAGAAGGGAGCAAGTAACATGGAACTAAGAGATAAAATTGCCGGAGCATTATATGGAATGGCACTTGGTGATGCGATGGGAATGCCGGCAGAATTATGGGGCAGAGAAAGAGCCAGAAGATTCTTTGGTGGAAAGATTACGGAATTTATTGATGGACCAAAAGAGAACGATGTTGCATTTAATTACAACAAAGCCCAGTTCACAGATGATACTGGTCAGGCAATGGTTCTTTTGGATTCATTGAAGGCGACAGATTATAAGCCGGACGCTTCAGACATTGCAAAGCGAATGTTGGAATGGGCTGAAAAAGAGAATGCATTTGAAAATAATATTTTAGGACCGACCTCAAAAGTTGCACTGGCAAATTTCCGAGATGGAGTAGATGCAAGTGCGATTACGAACAAAGCCTTATCCAACGGAAGTTCTATGCGAATTGCTCCAATCGGCTGCCTCTTTACACCAGATCAGAGAAAAGAACTGGTGGACTATGTATATGGAGTTTCACAGGCAACACATACCAGTGACGTGACAATCGCCGGAGCAGCTATGATTGCAGAAGGTGTTGCATCTGCGATCGTCAATGATGACTTCGAGCAGGTATTAAGTGATATTCTTTCCGTAGAGGAAGCCGGATATGAAAAAGGGTGCGAGACATTTAGCCCGAGACTTGCAGAGCGTGTGAAGATTGGCGTACAGATTGCAAAAGAATATGCAGATGATGAAGATGCATTTTCTAAGAAAATATATGATGTGATTGGAGCGGGCGTTGGAATTATTGAATCTGTTCCGGCAGCAGTTTCTATCGCATATTATACACAAGACCCGAATAAAAGTTGTCTGATGTGTGCAAATCTTGGCGGTGATACAGATACAATCGGAGCAATGGCAACAGCTATTTGCGGTGCATTTGTTGGTTATTCCAAGATTAAGCCAGAATACACAGAGCTTTTAAGAGTTCAGAACCCGGAGACAGATTTTGAGGAATATATCAATATTCTTGAGAGAGGAAGGGAGAAGTTAGGATGCGGACGCTTGTAGTCGGAGCTGCAATTGTTGATCTGATGATGAAAATAGACCGTCTTCCAAAGAGTGGAGAAGATATTCCATGCAAGGAGACGAAGACGGTAGTTGGAGGTTGTGCATATAATGTTGCCAACACACTGAGAAATCTGGACTGCGAACATGATTTGTGTGTACCGGTCGGCACCGGTTCATTTGCAGATATTATCCGCAGAGGCATGAAGAAAAAAGGATATGAGCCGATTATTGAAGAACCAGATGAGGACAATGGTTATTGCCTGAGTCTTGTAGAAGCTGATGGAGAGAGGACATTTATTACGGTACAGGGAGCGGAGTGCCATTTTAAAAGGGAGTGGTTTGACCACATTGATATGAACAGATATGAAAATATCTACATTGCAGGTTACCAGGTTTGTGGAAAAAGTGGTGAAATTATTTCAGAATGGTTGAAAACTGTGCCGGCTGTGGAAGAGAAGCGTATCTTTTTTGCACCGGGACCGATGATTACGACCATCGAGTCTGAGACAATGGATAATCTCTTTGCACTAAAGCCGATTTTACATATCAATGAAGCGGAAGCAAAGAGCTATACCAAACAGGAAAATGTAGAAGAAGCGGTGAAAGCTCTCTATGAAAAGAGTAAAAATATTGTATTTGTCACGCTTGGGGCAGAAGGAACCTTGTTCTATGATGGAAAAGAAATAAGACGGGTTGCATCTGTTAAGACAAATGTTGTGGATACTGTGGGAGCAGGAGACAGTCATATTGGGGCAATTATTGCAGGAGTGTCAAAGGGAATGAAAGTGGAAGATGCCGTATTACTTGCAAATCGTACGGCAGCGGCAATTGTAGGAACGTCCGGACCGGTCATGGACCGAGAGGAATTTCAGAAAATTTCGGAGGAATGGGAAAATGAATAAAGTGAAAGAATTTTTTGCGGATTGGAGTTGGAAAGAAAAATCATGGCTTGCATTTGTACTGATTGTACAGACAGTAGCCTGGGCAATTCAGAAAGAAAGTCTGTTCATGCTGGTCATGACACTGACAAGCAGTCTGAATCTGGTACTTGGAGCAAAAGGTAAGGTCGCCGGTCTGTATTTTGCAATCATCAACAGTGTATTGTATGCCATTAACTGTATGGGCATCCCGCTTTACGGTGAGGTTATGTACAACCTGATTTACTCAATCCCGGTCAGCGCCATTGCAATCTTTACATGGAAGAAGAACATGACAAAGGGTGGAGAAGTAAAATTCCGTACAATGACCCCGAAGATTATGCTTACAACAGCAGCAGTAACAATCATTGGAGTACTTGGATATATGCAGATCTTGAAATGGATGGGTGGAAATCTTCCATTCATGGATTCTCTGACAACAGTTGTATCAGTTGTGGCAAGTTTCCTGTATCTGCTTCGTTTCTCTGAACAGTGGGCAATGTGGGCAATTGTAAATGCACTTTCCATTGTAATGTGGATTATGGTATTTATGCAGGGAGATTCTTCTGCACTGCTGATTATCATTATGAAGACGATCAACTTCATCAACTCCACATATGGTTTCCTGAACTGGAGAAAAATTGCAAAAGAAACTGCACAATAAAAGACAAAAATAAAAGATTCTATGTTAAAATAAATAAGGATCAGCAAGGCCATGGATTTCATGTGAATATGAGGTCCATGGTTTTGTTATATAAAAGATTGCAATTATAACAGACAGGCGGAAAGTAAGATGACCAAATACGAAATAATCAAGCAAGAAATAAAAGCGCAAATCAGAGATAATATTTTAAAACCAAATCAGGTCATTCAATCAGAGAACGAGATGTGTCAGTATTACGGGGTCAGTCGTGTGACGGTAAGGAAAGCAATTGATGAATTGTGTGCAGAAGGAATCCTGTACAGAATCAAAGGAAAAGGCTGTTTTGTAAGAGAACTGACAGACCAGAAAAGATCAAGAATCTATAGTTTCACGGAAGCTGTAAAGAATGAAGGAAAGGTACCTGGTAAGAAGCAGTTGTCTTTAGAGAAAAAACAAGCAGATGCTTATCTGGCAGAGAAACTTCAGATAGAAGAAGGAGAAGAAGTCTTTGAAATTCAGAGCCTTTATTACGCGGATGGAATTCCATACAGTTTAAATACAGCAGTATTACCGGCAAAAAGGTTTGAAAAGCTGGATTTTTTTGACTTTAATAACCGGTCTTTATATGAAGTACTTGGTTCATTTTATGGGACATACATGTACAGAGTGAGACAGACACTGGAAGCTACAACTGCAGATGTGTTGGTGTGCCGGCTACTGGAAAGAGAGGAAAATCAGCCCTTATTGCGAATCAAAGCTGTTTCTTATTGTCTGGAAGACAACCAGGAGATTCCGGTAGAATATTATGAGGCTTATATTTTGACTGATATACAAAATTATTATGTAGAAAAGTTTAATCGATAAAGGATACATTGACAGAAAAAGTAATTTTGTAAGAGGCGGTGAAAGAGATGATAATATCTGACAGAGTCGTACTTCCTTTGGTTGGAAGTGCATTTGAGCCTGGGAAGGCTGCAGAAGCAATTGAAAAAATAGAAGATAAGGAATTGGCGCAGATTGCCCAGGGAGAATATTACTTTTTCTCGGCTCAGGCAGAAAAATGTGTGGAGACTGTAAAAGACTATCTGGATCACGACGATGTGATGTTGCGGTTATCGGCAGATATGCTTTATACATTTGCCAATCTTACACTTGGAGATGCCAAGGCAGCGCAGCATACAAGGGAAGATGTGCATCAGTGCCTGACTCGCGCTATGCAGGAGAATGCGCCTATGAATGTAAAGGCCTCCTGCCTGTTTGCATTTTATGTAATTAGCATATTTATACATATCCCGCCGGAAGAAGGAACTCCGCCGCTTCAGCAGTATATTCCGTATCTTCCGGTTGGACAAAGGCTATTTGCGGTGAGCCTTCTGGCACATCAGATTTATCTGCGGCAGGAATATGCAAAAGCAAAAGGTGTGGTACAGGGAGCATTTTTAATGGCGGATGGAGTCTATCCGATTGCCATGATTTACTTGAATTGCGTATGTGCCATGTGTCAGATTAATTTAAAGGAGCAGGAAGAAGCAATTGAGTCTGTGAACCGTGCATGGGAGATGGCAAGACTGGACAAATTCATGGAACCATTTATCGAGTACCACGGTCTGCTCCAAGGAGTTCTGGAAGTCTGTATCCGGAAAAAAGAGCCGGAAGTTTATAAGAAATTAGTGGATGGTGTAATTGCATTCAGTCGAGGCTGGATGAAGATTCACAATCCGGAGATGCAAAAGGCAGTGACGGATCTTCTGACACCGCTGGAATTTTCTATAGCTATGCTAGCGTGCCGCGACTGGACGAATCAGGAGATTGCTGAACATCTGGGACTGTCGGTAAATACAGTTAAGCATTATGTATCCGGAATTCTGGAAAAATTACATATTGATAAGCGCGAGAAGATTAAAGATTTTGTAAATCAGTAGTGTGAATTATCGTGTTGGAAAGTGCCTGTTTTACGCGGATTATGTAAAACAGGCACTTTTTTTGCCTGAAAAGAGCCTGTAACAATAAAAGATATAAGGATAAAATGTTTATAAGGAATAAAATATTAAAAATCCCATCATTCATTGAGAATATCAGAGCAGATCAGGGAGGAACAGGAAGATGAAAAGGATTACACAAGTTATTGCATTTATCATGATTGCGGTTATGATGCTAAGTCTGAGTCCGCATCAGGTAAACGCAGCAGACAATGACAATATTACAAAGAGCACAGAAGCAGATCGTAAGACAATCAACAACTGGCATGAGGCAAATGCCCTGGATGACAGTACGAAAAATGTTGGCCGCATATGGACGGACAAGTCTGTATCCACAGGGGACGTCACACTTACAGGCAGACAGAATGAGTCGCAATCAGCCACAATAAAGAAAGATGCAAATTCCGATTTTCTGATTGGTCTTTCAACGCTTTCTTCTACTGCAAAAATAGTGGGACAGACAACAGTTCCGCTAGATATTGTACTGGTGCTTGATGTATCCGGAAGTATGGACGATCCTTCTGGGCAGACAGACTCTACGAAACGGATAGTCCGGCTTAAAGAGGCAGTGAATGATTTTATTGACAGTTCTGCGGAAGCAAATGATAAAAGAGCAGATGTAAATAAGCAGAGCCGGATTGCAGTTGTAAAATTTGCCGGAGATATATCGAACAGAGTGGGAAATGACATGTATCGTGATGGTTATTATACTTATAATTATACACAGATTGTCAGTAAATTTCAGGCATGCACGAGTGATAATAAAAAACAATTAAAAGATAAGGTGAATGCACTTAAATCGGCAGGCAGCACGGCAACGGATTATGCCATGGAACTGACGCAGAATCTTGTAAATCAAAGCAAGGCTGATGAAGCAAACAATACAGAACGTAAGAATGTAAAACGGGTAGTCATATTTTTTACTGATGGAGTGCCAACACATTTCAACAATTTTGATCCAGATGTAGCAAATGATACAATTCAATCGGCAAAAGCAATAAAAAAAGATGCGGATATTTATACAATTGGTATATTCAGTGATGCAGATGAAAAGATTACAGGACATACAGGAGAGGGAGAATGGACTGATAAAGAAAAGACCAATGCATTTATGCATGGGCTGTCTAGCAATTATCCAACTGCGGAAAAATATAATAATCTTGGAAATCGTGCGAAAGACAGTAATGGAAAGGATACAGAATATTATAAAGCAACAGATGCCTCAAGTCTGAATACTATTTTTAATCAGATTGGGGATGAGATTATCTCATCAGCCCAGTCACCGACTGAGGTAGGACAGGGAGAGAATCCAAACCAGTCAGGATATATAACAATTACCGACCAGCTAGGCGATTACATGCAGGTGGACGATATCAACACTCTTGTATATGCAAACAAATTATTTACAGATGCTAAAATAAGTGAAACAACAGAAAATAATAAAAAAATTGTAACGTATACTTTTACAGAAGAGATTCCAGACACCAATCATGTATATCCGGTAGGAAATCTGCAGAATATCAAGATTACAGTAGAAAAGGCCATCGGAGAGGACTCCTTGCGAACAGGAGATCTTGTCACGGTTCAGATTCCGGCAACTCTGATTCCGCTTCGATATTATGAAGTCAACAGAGATGGCAGTATGAGTATTGATGAAACTTATCCAATGCGTCTGTTCTATGATGTGAGCCTGAAAGCAGGTGTGGCTGACAAGCTGAAAAATCGAGATGCTCAGATGAAAGCATACATAGATAGCAATAATGATGGAAATAGTCAGGTATATTTTTACAGTAATCAGTATGACAAGAACCAGAGTGAGGGAGAATCTGGCGGCGCAGGTGCATATGCCCGGTTCGTACCGGCATCAACGAATGACTTTTATTATTTCCAGAATGATGAGGTGCTGTATACAGACGAAGCCTGCAAGAATCCTGTGACAGATGCAATCGACACCAGTGGGGCAACAACGTATTATTACCAGCGGGATTATTATGAACTGGGAGACAATGGGAAAGCTGTAAGCAGAATCAATACAGTAACGATTCCGGGAAACAGTAATCTGTTACTGGGCGATTACGCGATAAAGAATGCCGCGGGTGAGTATTACATTCCGGCAGGAACACCGAGAACAACAAGTCTGTCTTATTTTGCAGAAGATAAGGCAGATGGGGCAAATGTAACAGGAACGGCGGTAAAATCAATCAAACCTGTATGGGAGGACAATTATCAGGGGAACAGTGTAATTACATATCTCGGAAATAATGGACGCCTGGCGGTGAGTGTTCCAGATGCGCCAGTGACATTAAGTGGAGATACAGCACTTTGTGGAACGAAAACTCTTAACGGACGGGATATGAAGGAGAACGAAGCCTTTGAATTTGTGCTGACAGCAGGAGATGACAATACTCAGAAAGCAATTCAGGACGGAGCAGTGACAATTGCAGAAAATGCAGAGAAAGCAGTCGTTGCAGGAGCAAAAGACGGAGAAACAAAAGAAATCCGGTTTGGTGATGTCACATTTACAAAGGAAGGAACGTATACATTTGACATTAAGGAACATGTTCCTCAGACACAGGCTTGCGGCATGACATATGACACACACATAACAAAAGTAAACGTTGAAGTTGTGCGTGATACAGAAGAATTTGCAAAATTGAAAGCTTCTGTTTCTTATAATAATGGCACAGCCGGAGCAGCAACAGATAAGGCTGTATTTGAAAACAGCTATAGCAGTTCTACAGAAGCAGATGGTGGAATCAGGGCAGAAGTTAAGGCGGACAAGATTCTGAATGGCCGGCCGCTGAAAGCCGGGGAGTTCCAGTTTGAACTGGTAACACGACCGGTAAATGGAAGTAATGGAACGGTCATACAGGAAAAACAAAACGAAAAGGATGGAAGCATTTCTTTCAATCCGCTGAAATATAAAACTTCCGACACAGTAGCCGGGGACAATGCAACGGTACTTAGCCAGGCGGTAAGTGATGGCTATGCTGTGAAATCAACAGACCAGAATGGAAGCACAGTATATACACTCAATTATAGAATTTATGAGGAGGCAGCAAAGCTTCCAGGTGGAGTGAGTGCTGTAACGGGATCTTTTGATTTCACAATAACGGTAACAGACAACGGAAATGGCGCGCTGACGGCAGTTACAAATTATCCGGACGGAGCAGACAAATTTGAGTTTGTGAACCAGTACGGCGCTGACAGCGTTCCGGTAGAGATTGCAGGAAGTAAAACGCTGGCATATGAAGACGGACTGACACCAGACAGCATAGAAGGAAAGTTCACATTTACACTGGAGGCTCTGACTGAAGGAGCGCCGATGCCGGGAAATACGACAGCAGTAAATGATGCGGCAGGTAATGTCAATTTCGGAACAATTACATTTAAACTTGATCAGTTAGATGATGTGACATCGGACGAGAATGGAACGAGAACGAAGGAATTTGAATATAAAGTTACAGAATCCGGCAGTGCTTCCGGTGTGACAAATGATAACGGTGCATCAACAGGCAAGACCTTCAGACTGACATTGCAGGATAAAGGGGACGGTATTCTGAATGTGACAAGAGATCCGGCAGAAGGACCATTGTTCAGCTTTACGAATACTTATAGCGTCGGTGAATTAGCAAGCAGCGTCACAGACCAGGTTAAAGTTAATAAGAGTCTGAGCGGAAGAGAACTGAGAGATGGAGAGTTTCAGTTCGAACTGCTGGAAGGCAGTACTGTAATTGCCACAGGAACCAATGATGCAGACGGAAATGTAACATTTGACAAGATTACATACACGAAGCCGGGAAGTCATCTTTACACGGTACGTGAGGTAAATCAAGGCGAATCCGGAATTACTTACGACAATCAGACCTACATGATCCATACACAGATTACAGACAATGGTGATGGAACGCTTGAGGCAAAACATCAGGTGCTGGAAGGAATCAGTGAAGATGACCAGATGATTCCGGCAGAAGGAAATACAATCGCTTTTCAGAATAGTTATAAGGCAGAATCCGCAAATGTAACAATCGAAGCTGTCAAGAAACTGGAAGGAGGAACTCTGAAAGAAGGTCAGTTTACATTCCAGCTTAAGGATAAAGATGGAAAAGTAGTTGCAGAGACTAAAAATAAGAAAGATGGAGCAATTCGTTTTGAAAATCTGACATTCGATTCAGAAGGTACTTATGAATACACGATTTCAGAAGTAAATGACAAACAGACGGGCGTTACCTATGATGAACATGTGTACAAGATTACAGTCACTGTAACCGATGACGAAAGTGGTGTGCTGTCAGCAAAAGTAAGCGGTGATGAAGCAACATTTACAAATCACTATAAATCAACAGAGCCAAAGATAGATCCAAAAACAGATCCAGGAACAAAAACGGAGACTCCGGCTTCAGAAGCGAAGGATAAAGCCCCGGAGACTGGAGATGAAAGTTCTATGGGATTGTATCTGGTTCTGATGGGAATTGCAGCAATGTCAGGAGTGCTGGTATTAAGAAGAAAAAGCAAATAATGAATAGGGATTATCAGTGAAATACCCCGCATTGTAAAATGCCTGTTTTGAGAAAGAATTTTTTCAAAACAGGCACTTTTTTAGGTGAACTTAATTTTTATTAATTGAAACTTCTCTGATTATCGAATATACTTGATATTAGAATTAGAAAAGGAACAAAATATGGACAAAGACAAGAGTAAATATACAATCTTAAAAACTGCATATGATTTTCTGAACCGGCAGATTGCTTTGTTTGAAAAGACTGTGGAAATGCAGCTGACAGAATATCAATTATTAAAAGGAATTGGTACATTTACCGATGCTTCAAAAGTGCAGTTGACGAAATACAAGGACGGAGTTTATTCATTAATTAATGAATAGAAAATTTCCAAGCCGTTAGATGTAGAAATTTTGTTTGAAAAGATCACGGAATATGTGGGAAGAAGGAATTAATAATATGAATAAAAATTTTATTATTTATCTTATTGTGATAAATGTAATTACATTTCTGGCTTTTGGTCAGGACAAATGGAAAGCGAAAAATGATGAATGGCGCACCAGCGAGAAGACACTTCTTGGGTTTGCATGCATCGGAGGTTCAATCGGAGCGTGGATTGGAATGTATGTATTTCATCATAAGACAAGGAAAAACGAGTTCCGATACGGAATACCGGCGATTTTTGCAGTGCAGATACTTCTGACAGTCATCAGATATTCGGGAATTTTATCCTAGATAATGTAGAAATACTTTTACGCAACAAACAGGATTACGCCCCAAGACTCGTGAGCGAATCTTGAGAAATGAGAGGTGGCAAGTATGAAATATGCAATTACGAATGGAAAAATCTTAGACGGAACGAAAGAGATGCAGGTGCAGGAGAATCTGGTGATTCTTGTGGAAGACGGGAAGATTCAGACTCTTGTTCCGGCAGGCACAGATCTTACTGGTTATGAGATCATAGACCTTGCAGGCAAGTATATTATGCCGGGGCTCATTAATATGCATGTGCATCTTGCAGGCAGCGGCAAGCCACAGAAGAAGCAGCGGGACAATGAAAAGCTTGTGAATCAGATTATGAGTACCGGGCTTACAAGAAAGATTGCTTACAACATGGTCTGTGGATTTGCAAAAGACGAGTTATATAGTGGAGTCACGACAATCCGGACAGTAGGAGGTCTTGGAGATTTTGACACGAGACTGCGTGATGATATTGCAGCAGGTAAAAAAGAAGGTCCAAGAATTCTGGCAGCGAACCAGGGTATTTCCGTGCCGGGCGGCCATATGGCCGGTTCTGTGGCAATCGCAGCTCATAATAATGAAGAGGCAATTTCACATCTGGAAAAATCCGAAAAACAGGGGATTGACCTTGTAAAACTGATGATTACAGGCGGTGTCATGGACGCAAAAGAAAAAGGCGTGCCGGGAGAGCTGAAGATGAAGCCGGAGATGGTGCGTGCAGTCTGTAATAAGGCTCACGAGGCAGGCTATATTGTAGCAGCCCATGTGGAGTCCCCGCAGGGCGTCCGGGTTGCCCTGGAAAATGGGGTGGATTCTATTGAGCATGGAGCAAAACTTGACGAGAAAACGCTGGAACTTTTCAAAAAGAGTGGAGCATTTCTTTGTACTACACTTTCGCCGGCACTTCCATATGCACTTTTCGATCGGTCTATCACGAACGCGACAGAGGTAGAACAGTTTAATGGAAATGTTGTATTTGAGGGAATTATTGACTGTTCTAAGAAGGCTATCGCAAACGACATTCCGGTTGTGCTCGGCAATGATGTAGGCTGTCCTTGGATTACCCAGTACGATTTCTGGAGAGAGCTTTATTATTTCCACAAATATGTGGGAGTCAGCAATACATTTGCACTTTATACGGCAACCAGCCGGAGTGCTGAGCTTGCCGGAATCGCAGATGAGACAGGAACGATTGTACCTGGAAAATGTGCAGATATGATCGTGACACGGGAAAATCCGCTAGCAGATCTGCGGGTACTGCGTCATGTGGAGAAAGTCATTGCAAGAGGGCGGATCATCAATCAGCCAAAGGTGAAAATCAGGAAGAATGTAGAAGCGGAACTTGATAAGTTTTTAGATTAAGAAATATTGCCCTGTTTCTGATGCAGGGCAGTATTTTCTTTGGTATATTTTTCGGTAAGATTCGCTTGTTATCAGGTGCCTACAGTGGTATGATAAATCTGACATTATAAAAATAAAAGAAGGGAACTAAAAAACGTGACCTATAAAGAAGCAAGGGTATATTTGGACGAGATGTCGAAATACGGAAGTGTACTTGGCTTAGATACGATTCGAGGTCTGTTGCGTGAACTGGGTAATCCGCAGGATTCTCTTAAGTTCATACATATTGCAGGAACGAATGGCAAGGGCTCTGTGCTTGCGTACACTTCGACCATATTAAGTGAGGCTGGCTACAGAACCGGGCGATATGTTTCTCCGACTGTGATGTCTTACCTGGAGAAGATCCAGGTGGACGGGACATGGATCTCGGAATCGGATTTTGCACAGATTACGGAGCAGATAAAAGAAGCGATTGCCAGTCTGGAAGCGAAGGGAGAACCTCTTCCGACGCTGTTTGAAGCAGAGACGGCAATGGCTTTTTTGTATTTTCAGAAGATGCATTGTGACTTGGTCGTTCTGGAGACAGGGCTTGGCGGTGAGACGGACGCGACAAATATTGTAAAGAATACAATCTGTGCAGCATTTGCGACCATCAGCGTGGATCATCTCGGTGTAATCGGAGATACACTGGAGGAAATCGCCCGGACGAAGTCGGGCATTATCAAACCTGGCTGCGCGGTGGTATCCGCGAGACAGACCGACATTGTGAGAGATGTCCTGAAGCAAAAAGCAGAAGAGAAGGGCTGCTCTTATATAGAAGCAGAGCCGGAGAAAATGGAGATTCTGTCGGACAGCTACGATGGAATCACATTTTCCTATCAGGAGTTTGAAAACATGCATTCCAGTCTTGCAGGACAGTGCCAGAGGGAGAATCTTGCTACAGCGCTGGAGATTGTGAAACAGTTAAGAAAGCTTGGCTATGAGATTACAGACGACGCAGTCAGAAGTGGACTTAGGAATACCGTATGGGAAGGCAGATTCACCTGCCTTAGAAAGAATCCGGTTTTTATTATAGATGGAGCACACAATGAGGACGCAGCAGTCAAATTGAAGATGTCCATTGAACGGTATTTTAAAGGAAAAGAAATCCAGTTCATTATGGGTGTGTTTCAGGATAAGGAGTATGAGAAGATTACGAAGATTCTTTGTCCGCTGGCAAAGAAGGTCTACACGGTAGAGCTTCCGAATAAGGCCAGAAGTTTAAGTGCCCGGGCGCTTGCCGATTGTGCCGGAAAGTATTGCAAAGAAGTAGAAGCAAAAGACAGTATTCAGGCAGCAGTCGATGCGTCCATAAAGGCTTCTCAGACGGCCGGACAAGAGACCGGAATGGAGAATCAGGTGATTATCGCCTGCGGTTCCCTCTCTTATTTGGGAGAAGTGAAGCGAATTGTGGAAGAGTCTGAGAAACAATGATAGAAATGTGGATAAAGCAGGAAAATTATAAATTTCAACGATAGAATAGAAAATATTAGAAAAGAGCGAATCATAATGATAGATCATGAAAAGGTAGAACAGGCAGTTCGGCTTTTATTAGAAGGAATTGGAGAAGACGTGAACCGGGAAGGACTGATTGACACACCGGACCGGATTGCGAGAATGTATGAAGAGATATACGGTGGCATGGACGAGGATGCAGCGACACATTTGTCCAAGACATTTACGGTGGAGGACAGTGAGATGGTTGTGGAAAAAGACATTACATTTTACTCCACATGTGAACATCACCTGCTGCCATTTTACGGAAAGGTACATATCGGGTATATCCCGGACGGAAAGGTCGTAGGCTTAAGCAAGCTTGCGAGAACTGTAGAAGTTTTTGCAAGAAGGCTGCAGCTTCAAGAACAGCTGACAGGACAGATCGCGGACGCTTTGATGGAGCATATGCAGGCAAAGGGCGCAATTGTAATGATTGAGGCAGAACATATGTGTATGACCATGCGTGGCATCAAGAAACCGGGAAGTCAGACCGTGACACTGGCAAGACGTGGTGTATTTGAGACAGACCCGACACTGGAAGACCGTTTTTTCCGTATGCTGGAGAGATAGAAGATGTCAGTAGAAAATATGGAGCAGACGGATTACCAGAATCGTGAGAATGCTATTGCAATGCCAAGATTAAATGCAGTCTGGAATCATCCGCTTTATCAGAAGTATTATCGGGAAAATGAAGAGATTGAGCAAAACCGTGAGTTCTGCTGCCACCAGATTACACATTTACTTGATGTAGCGAGAATTGCATACATAAAGAATCTGGAAGAAGGTTTGGCACTGGATAAAGAATTGATTTACACGGCAGCAATTTTACACGATATTGGAAAAGCGCGGCAGTATACCAGGAAGATTCCCCATGAGATTGCAGGAGAAGAAATTGCAGGAAAGATTCTGGACACATTACCGGAGAAATGTACATTTAATGAAGAAGAGCGGGCGTGGATTTTGGAAGCTGTGCGTGGACACCGAAGAAAATGTGAGGGCATGTCGGACGTGGCGAAACTTTTTTATGAGAGTGACAAGCGTTCCAGAAATTGTTTTGCCTGCCCGGTGAAGGCCAAGTGTAACTGGAGCAAAGAAGAGAAGAACAGGGAGATTAAGATATGATTATTGGCGGAAAGAATTTTGACGTAGAACACGAGACATATGTTATGGGAATCTTGAATGTGACACCGGATTCCTTTTCGGACGGTGGCAAATATAACAGCATGGATCATGCAATGGAGCATGCCCGTCAGATGGTAGAAGAAGGTGTGGATATCATTGACGTAGGCGGAGAGTCCACAAGACCGGGACATATCCAGATTACGGACGAGGAAGAGATTGCCAGAGTGACACCGGTTATTGAAAAACTAAAACAGGAATTTGATGTACCGGTCTCTATTGATACTTACAAAAGCAGAGTGGCAGAGGCAGCAGTCCGGGCAGGAGCGGATCTGGTCAATGACATTTGGGGACTGAAATACGATAAAAAGATTGCAGATGTGATTGCAAAGCATGAAGTGGCATGCTGTCTGATGCATAACCGTGACAATACAGAATATCAGAATTTCCTGAATGATTTTATGGAAGATATGAAGGAGTGTGTACATCTTGCAAAAGCAGCAGGAATTGCAGATGATAAGATCATTCTGGATCCGGGCGTAGGTTTTGGAAAGACTTACGAGATGAATCTGGAGATTATCAATAAGTTAGAAATTATGCAGAAGCTTGGGTATCCGATTCTTCTTGGAACTTCCAGAAAGTCAGTCATTGGTCTGACGCTGGATCTTCCGGTTGATGAGAGAGAAGAAGGCACACTTGTAACAACTGTTTACGGTGTACAAAAAGGAAGCGCATTTGTGCGTGTTCATGATGTCAAGAAGAATAAGAGAGCCATTCAGATGACAAAAGCATTGATGCGTGGCCATGAGGTATAGAAGATGGAATTAGATCAGATTAAGATAGAAGGACTGGAAATATTTGCCAATCACGGTGTATTCACGGAGGAAAATGTGCTGGGACAGAAGTTTGTTGTATCAGCAACACTTTATACAGATACAAGAAAAGCCGGACAGACTGATGATTTGACTGCATCAATCCATTATGGGGAAGTCAGCGCATTTATTACAGAGTTCGTAAAGACACATACATACAAATTACTGGAACGTGTCGTAGAAGAACTTGCAAAGGAAATGCTTCTGAATATTAAAGGGCTTGAGAAAGTAACGCTGGAGATTCAGAAACCATGGGCACCGGTGGGACTCCCGCTTAAGACAGTCGGTGTGGAGATTACAAGAAGCTGGCACACGGCTTACATTGCACTTGGATCCAATATGGGTGACAGCAAACAGATTCTGGACGATGCAGTGGCGGCCATAGATGCGCTCCCGTCAAGTAAAGTGGAAAAGGTATCCGGATTTATTACGACTCCGCCATATGGTGTGACAGATCAGCCGGATTTCTTAAATGGCTGCCTGAAGATGAGAACTCTTCTGTATCCCAAGGAGCTTCTTTTGGAGCTGAACCGGATTGAGAAAGAAGCCGGAAGAGAGCGAATCATTCACTGGGGACCAAGGACACTGGATCTGGACATCATTTTCTATGACGATCTGATCAGCGAGGATGATGATCTGTGTATTCCACACGTGGAAATGCACAAGCGTTCCTTTGTGCTGGAACCGTTGGAGGAGATTGCACCTTATAAGCGGCACCCGGGAAATGGAAAGACAGTCAGACAGATGTTAGAAGAATTAAATGCATAGGAGAAATCCACAAAAGGATACAAAGCAGGTAGCAGGATGAACATATCAGATAACCGTATAGCAGCAGAATTGTTGCATGAGAATGAAAAATTGAATGCCGAATTGGAAGCAGAGCGTTTTATGATCGAACAGATCACAAGGCTGAGTGGTACAGAGCTGATTGACGACGGGATTAATATGATGTTGCGTAACATCGGCGAGTATACATGTGCGGACCGGGCCTATGTATTTGAAATTAATGAAGATTATACAACAACGAATACATATGAATGGTGTAAAGAAGGGGTGATTCCACAGATTGACAATCTGAAAGGAATCCCGTTTGAAAGTATGCCGAACTGGATCAACCTTTTTCTAAAGGGGGAAAATATTCTGATTGAGGAGCTGGAAGACATCAAAACAGATATGCCTCAGGAATATGGACTTTTGAAATTCCAGAACATTCAGACACTGATTGCATTCCCAATCTCAATTCATGAGCGTTTGATTGGATTTGTTGGTGTGGATAATCCGGATATGAATAAATCCAGATTGATTCGAAGATTACTGTCACTTCTGGGTCATCATATTGGCGTTGTGATTGATGATTATCAGAAAGAACGAACCAGACTGGAGATGGCTTCTATTAAATCCAGACAGAAATACCGCAAAGATATGGAAGAGATTCTGGGAGGAGCCAGAATTGGAATCTGGTCTTTTGTTGAAGAAGAAGGAAAAGGACCTGCGATGGATGCCGATGCAAACATGCGGGAGCTGCTTGGGGTGACGGAAGAAGCTACGGGCGAAGAGTGTTATCGGATATGGAATGATAACATTGCACCAGATTATATAGAACAGGTGCATAACTGCGTGAAAGAAATCCAGGAAAAGGGATACTCGGAAGCGACGTATCCATGGTATCATCCGACCCGTGGGAAAATCTGGATCCGTTGTGGCGGAGTTCCGCAGAAGGGATACGAAGGAACCGGAATCAGCATGCGCGGCTATCATCAGGATATTACAAAGAATATGGAACAGGAAATGAGATTCCGAAATCTGACGGCTGCGACAAGCAAGATTTACTATGCAATTTATAATATCGATTTGAAAAAGGATTACATGGAGCAGATTTCCGGACCGAATAAAATGTATGGTGTAGCGAATGACAGAGGAATTGCTTCTAAGAAGCTTCCGGATATATGCCGAAGATTGGTGCGGGAAGACTATCAGGAAGAAATTTTGAAATTTTTTGATCTGTCGACATTACCGGAACGGTTAAAGTACAAAAAATTTGTCAGCCGGGAATATCCGAATCAGAATGGAGTCTGGAGGCGGGCAACATTTATTGCGCAGGAAGAAGCATCTCAGGATACAGCAACAGAAGTTCTTTATGTAACACAAGTGATTGACGACTACAAGCAGAAAGAACTGGCTTATCAGCAGGAACTCGTGAAAGCGTTAAAAGATGCTCAGATTGCAGATGAGGCAAAGGCAGAATTCCTTCGGAAAATGTCTCATGACATTCGTACGCCGATCAATGGTATTATGGGTATGCTGGATATTGAGGAAAAGAACTGGGACAATCCGCAGAAGATAAAAGAATGTCATGATAAAATGAAAGTGACTGCAGGTAATCTTCTGAACCTGGTCAATGATGTCCTGGATATGAGCAAGCTGGAGACAAGTGCACTGAATCTGGAGCATAAGCCATTTGATATACGGGAAATCCTGGGAGGATGTTGGACAGATCTTGAATCCCAGGCTGAAAAAATGGGACTGGAACTGGAACAGTCTGGTGTGACAGATATCGCTTGCCCTTATGTAGTGGGAAGTCCGATGTATTTCCGGCAAATATTTGCAAATATATTGAGTAATGCTGTAAAATATAATAAAATACATGGAAAGATTCAGTTACAGGCAGAAATGGTATCTCGCACAGCCGATGATGTAGTTTACCGGTTTACGATTTCAGATACAGGAATCGGAATGAGCGAAGAATTCCAGAAGCATATCTTTGAAACATTTGCACAGGAGGATATCGGAGCCCGTACAGTCTATCGTGGAACGGGTCTTGGTATGGCAATTGTAAAGAAACTGGTAGACGGCCTTGGGGGAACTATTCGTGTTCAAAGCGAGAAGAATGTAGGAAGTACATTTGTATTAGTTCTTCCATTCGAGATTGATAAAAGTGTTGTAAAAGAGGAAGTTCAGACAGAACAAGAGGTTCCGGATGTTGCAGGTATGCGTGTGCTTCTCGTAGAAGATAATGAACTGAATCTGGAGATTGCCCGGTATCTTCTGGAGGAAGCAGACGTTGAGGTAACGGTTGCACGAAACGGGCAGGAGGCTGTGGATATCTTTAAGGATTCGAAAGAGAACGAGATTGATCTGATTTTGATGGACATTATGATGCCGGTCATGGATGGACTGGAAGCGACAAGAAGAATCCGTACATGCGGACATCCACGAGGATCCGATGTACCGATTATTGCAATTACAGCCAATGCATTTGCAGATGATATTCAGAAAGCGAAAAATGCAGGAATGAATGAGCATCTGGCGAAGCCATTTGAGATGGAGAAAGTGCTGCGTGTGATCGCAAGATACCGCAGAACTTAGAGAAAGCAAGATTAACTGTGTAATGACAGAGGATATAGAATTTTTAGCAGACAACAGTGTATAGGAGGAATGAACAATGTATATCACATGTTTAGACGTAGAAGGAGTATTAGTACCGGAGATCTGGATTGCATTTGCCGAGGCAAGTGGAATTCCGGAGCTTAAGAAGACAACAAGAGATGAACCTGATTATGACAAACTCATGAAATGGCGCCTTGGCATTTTAAAAGAGCATGGACTGGGCCTGAAAGAGATTCAGGAGACAATTGCGAAGATCGATCCGCTTCCGGGAGCAAAAGAGTTCTTAGATGAGCTCCGCACGTTCAGTCAGGTCATTCTGATCAGTGATACATTTACACAGTTTGCCACTCCTCTTATGGAAAAGCTTGGCTGGCCGACACTGTTCTGCAATTCACTGGAAGTTGCAGACGACGGAGAGATTACAGGATTCAAAATGCGTGTAGAGCAGTCAAAGCTCAGTACTGTGAAAGCGCTGCAGTCCATCGGATTTGACACAATCGCAAGTGGAGATTCTTATAATGATCTTGGCATGATTCAGGCCAGTAAAGCAGGATTTTTATTTAGAAGTACAGATAAGATCAAAGCAGATTATCCACAGATTCCGGCCTATGAGACATATGACGAACTGTTAAATGCAATCAAAAAAGCAATGAAGTAGAGGATTTTTATGGATTTACAATATGCAGTCACTATTTACATGACGCTCTTTGCATTGATTATTATGTTTATGATCGTTTGGAATAATGATCTGTTGGATAAGAAGAAAAAGTTACAGTTTTTTGCAATATTTGGAACAATTATCGTAGCCGCAATTGCAGAATGGCTTGGTGTTTATCTGGAAGGCGCTCCGGCACAGATGAGAGTTGTACATATTCTGGCTAAGACGATCGACCACTCACTGGCTCCTATGATTGGTCTGTTGTTTGCACAGGTAATATCTTCCAGAGCAAATAAAAGATGTTTGTGGATACCGTTGTTGATTCATGCTGTATTAGAGCTTGCGTCTGGATGGCTGGGATTTATTTATTATATTGACAAGAATAATCATTATGCTCATGGAAAATGTTATTGGATTTATGTTGTAATTTATCTTTTTTACAGTATTTATTTCCTTGCGCAGGCATGGAGGTTTGGAAATAAATATCAGAACAATAACAAAGGAATTCTGGGCATGACGCTTCTATTCTTTGTGTCAGGGGTTACTCTTGGCATGGTGTACAGTCAGATCCGGGTTGCTTATATCTGTGTGGCAATCGATACGATTATTATCTATGTATATTATACCGGGATTATTGAAAAAATGGACAGCATGACCGGACTTTTGAACCGGCGAAGTTATGAAAGCCGGATTGTCAATATGGAAGAGAAAGTCCAGGTATTATTTTTTGATGTAGATGATTTTAAACATATCAACGATAATTTTGGACACCAGTTTGGAGATGAATGCCTTAGAATTGTAGGACGCGCAATAAGAGCTGTTTATGGTGCAAACGGACACTGTTATCGAATCGGTGGAGATGAGTTCTGCGTTCTGCTTGAAAAGAAAAGAGAGTCCATAGACAATTTATATAATCAGTTTTTCCGTTATCTGGACAAGATGAGAGAAAAAGATAAGAGAATCCCATATGTATCAGTCGGAGATGTCGCATTCAATCCGAAAACTACCGACATCGAAAGTGCAATCAAAGAAGCCGATATGAAAATGTATGAACGGAAACAGCAAAAGAAGCAGGAAAATATTTATACGAAAAATAAAAAAGACCGTCACACTAACATTGGTTAGTGTAGCGGTCTTTTTAATCACTTGGAATGAGAAAATTAAATCCAGATTCGTAATGTATTGATCAGTTTCTGCTTCTCAAGATCGTTCATCTGAGCAACAAGATGCATAATCTCATTGTCTAAAGCGTTCTCTTTATATGTAGGCTCCAGAGAACCAACGAGAGAATCCAGCGTTGTATTCATAAGCTTTGCATAGTAAATGAGAATACGAAGAGACATTGCTGTACGGTTGTTCTCCACATTACTGATATATCCCGGTGTTACGTGAAGAGCTTCTGCGACTTCTGCCTGTGTCAGATTCATCTCCTGGCGTAATTTTTTCACGCGAGAGCCAAGGTTTTCTTCAAAATTTCCGTCTTTTTGATTTTTATTCATAATGACCTCCATGATCAATTTTTCTTTTATAATTTCGTTTATTACCCGGTGTTTAATTATAATCCTATCTAGAATTATACTATAAATAATCAAGAAGTGCAACGTCGGAGATTGGTTGTAATCTTGTTTTTTACGTGGTAAACTGAATTTATCAGGAAATCGAAAGAAGATTCCAGGAAAAGAGGGAGTAAATTGTCTGATAAAAAACGGGAAAAAAGACAAGTCATATTAACCGAAGCCTATGAACTTTTTTCAAAAAATGATTATAAAAAGGTGTCGTTAAGTGGCATTGCAAAGAATTCTGGAATGCACAAATCATTACTTCAGAAATATTATGCGCAAAAGAAAGATATCGTAAAAAACCTTCTTGAGGACATGTTATCTATTTCCTTTCAATATATGGATGAGCAATATGATAAGGAGTCTATCGACGACAAACTGGCAGAGTATACATTTTTACTTTTTTCAGCAACGGAAAAGAATCAGAAACTGAATCGATTTGTAGAATCTACCATTTCCGAGACAGAGCTTATGGATATATGGATTGATCTGGTATATGACGGAATGGAACGTATTGGTGAATTGGAGGATACTAAAATTGTCGGCATACGGTTAAAAGCTGCACTGTCTTTTGCCATGTATGGAAGTCTGCATCTGTATTTGAAGCGGGAAGAATTCGAGATTACAACAGAATCCATCTGTGAGCATCTGATTCATGCGGTTATGACAATGATGGGAGATGACCCGAAAAGGATCAAAGAAGTATTAGAAGGAACAAAGGAAAAAATGGAATCATTTGACCGGGAATCATTTTATCAATATTGTACCGATTATATTCCATGGCTGTCGGTATAAAACAAAAAATGACACGTAGTAAATCAGCGTTTTACTACGTGTCATTTTGTAGTATTATTCTTTTGAAGTTGCAGCTGTCAGGACTCCGATCATGATTAGTGCAGCACCAATTGTTCCATGCAAAGATAATTTTTCATGAAGAAAAATATAGGCAAAGATCATGGAGAATACAGGCTCCAGTGCAAAAAGCATACTGGTGTGTTCAGGAGAAGTATATCTTTGTGCCACCGGTTGAATGATAAAACCAAAAGCGCTACAGACAATTGCCAGTCCGAGAATTGCGCCCCATTGTGCACTGCTGCCAGGAAGTGCAGGTGTTTCAAATAAAAATGTAAAGATGACACCATAAAGTCCGGTAAAACCAAGCTGCCAGATTCCAAGCAGGAAGCTGTCCACTTTTTGCGTAAAATAATCCATCAGAATAATTTGAATGGTATAACAAAATGCGCCCAATATGCAAAGGACATCTCCAAGGTTGATTGTCAATGTGGAGAAAAATGTAAGCAGACAGATTCCAAGTAAAGCTAAAAATACACCAAGACTTGTCCGCTTTGACGGCAGTTTCCGTTTTAATAAACTATGTACAACAGGAACGAACACGGAGACAATCCCAATAAGGAATCCAGCATTGGAAGCAGTTGTAAATTTCATTCCCGGAACAAGAAATGCGAATACGCCGAACAGGAAAAGCCCGAGGATACTGCCATATCCAAGCGTGCGTAGATTCATTAACTTCATTTTCGGAAGAAAAATCAGTGCAACGACCAGAAATGCAATACAAAACCGCAGTGCAATAATGGAAAATGGAGGAATCCCGGTCAGTCCGATTTTCATCATAAGATAAGAACTTCCCCAGGTCATGGCTACGATGGCGATCAGAATATCTGCCTGTTTTTGGGAAAGTCCTTTTTTTCTTGTAGTCTTTGTGGTTGTTGGTTTTTGTATAGTGTTTTTATGCTCCCCTGACATAACAGGCACTCCTTTATCATTCGAATCATTATCAAATTCATCAATGATTGATAATATATATATCATTATTGTACCTTGTTTGGGATGAATTGAAAAGAGTGGATATGATGGAGAAAAATATTTACATACAGCGAAGCCCCGCGGGTGCATTCCCGGCGGGGCTTCGTGTGCTGTTATAGTTATATAAAGGAATGAGAGTAAGTGCTTTCGCACTTCTATGAGGGGGTGATAGCTGATGTCTTTCTCAACTATCTGACATTTAGTATAAAATAAAAATGTGACAAAAGTATGTTGAAACTCTAAAACAAATCGAAAATTTATAAAAAACCACTTAAGAAATAATAAAGATATGGTAGAATGATACTTGCGGAGGTAGAATATGAAAAAAAGGGTATTGTTGCTGGGATTTGTAGTGCTCGTGGCACTGGCAGGTTGTGGAACGAAAGAAAAAGAGACGAAAACAAAAGAGACAAAACCAGATAAACTGGTATTAAATACAGAAGAAAATCAGACGGAAGATCAGCAGGAAGCACAGGATACACAGGCACAGGATTCGCAGGCACAGGACTCACAGACAACAGGACAGGCTCCGGCAGATGATGCGAATGAACAGCAGCCTCAGAAAAATGGTCATTTGATTGCGATTGATGCGGGACATCAGGCAAAAGGAAACAGTGAGAAGGAACCGGTCGGGCCGGGAGCTTCTGAGATGAAAGCGAAGGTTGCCTCCGGGACAAGTGGTAAGACCTCCGGGCTTCAGGAATATGAGCTGACGTTGGCGGTATCTATGAAGTTGAAGGAAGAACTGACGAACCGAGGTTATGATGTGCTGATGATTCGAGAGACGAATGATGTCAATGTGTCTAATGCAGAACGAGCGCAGATTGCCAACAATGCGAATGCTGATGCATTTATCCGTGTTCATGCCAATGGCTCGGAAGATACAAACGCTAACGGAATGATGACGATTTGCCAGACGGCTTCCAATCCTTACAATGGAAATCTGTATTCTCAGAGTCAGGCACTGGCGGCAGATATATTAGATCAGATGGTGGCTGCGACCGGTGCAAAACGCGAGCGTGTCTGGGAGACAGATACCATGAGCGGAATCAACTGGGCACAGGTTCCGACGACAATTGTGGAGATGGGATATATGAGTAATCCGACGGAAGACCAGAAAATGTCAACTGATGAGTACCAGTGGCAGATTGTAACGGGAATTGCCAATGGAGTGGATCAGTATTTTGGAATTACACGATAGAGGAGATAACAGAAATGGATAAAGCAGCTTTATTTTTTGATGTGGACGGGACTCTTGTTGATGATCATACGAAGGTCGTGCCGGAGAGTACGCTCCGGGCACTGAATCAGGCAAGAGAAAACGGACATCTTGTGTTTATTAATACAGGGCGTACCGCCTGCAATACATTGGATTCCATGAAGCACATTCCGGTGGACGGTTATGTGTGCGGTTGTGGAACGGAAATTATATATCAGGGGAAGGTATTGATGCACAGTACACTCACGGAAGAACAGTGCAAAGATTACATAAAAGCAATTCATGAGTGTCATATGGAAGGCGTCCTTGAAGCAAGTGATGATATGTATTTCCCGAAAAATGTTTCACGTTTTCCGGAAATTGAAGATATCCGGGAGCGTATGGGAAAAGCATGGGGCTTTGGAATTAAGAAATACATTGAAGACGGTGGATTCATTTATGATAAAATGTTCTTACTTTCCGATGAGACAAGCGATGTGGCTAAATTTATAAAGATGGTCAGCGGCGGACTGGAAGTCATTGACCGCAGACATGGAAGCTATGAATGTATCCAGAAGCAGTATACAAAAGCAACGGGGATTGAATATATGAGGAAGTATCTGAACTATGATCTGGATCAGATTTATGTATTTGGAGACAGCAGTAATGATCTGACGATGTTCGAATACGCCACACATACAGTGGCTATGAAAGAGCATGATTCCATATTGGAACCATATACAGAATACGTGACGGATAGTGTAATGAATGACGGTATAGAGAAAGCAATGAAACACTATGAATTAATATAGAAGGGACTGGATAATATGGGAGAACAACTGACAGAAAGTGATGTAAAGAAGATTAAGGAAGAAATCGAATACCGGAAACTTGTTGTCCGTAAGAAGGAACTGGAAGCGGTAAAAGAGGCGAGAGCCCAGGGCGACTTGAGCGAGAACTTTGAATATAAAGCAGCAAAGCAGGATAAGAACCGTAATGAAAGCCGTATCCGTTATCTGGAGAGAATGTTGAAAACTGCTAATATTGTGTCCGACGATTCCAAGGAAGATGAGATTGGAATTAATAATACGGTGGATCTGTACTTTGAAGATGATGAAGATGTTGAAACGTACCGGATTGTCACGAGCGTCCGTGGAAATTCTTTGGCAGGACTGATCAGTATTGAGTCACCACTTGGAAAGGCAGTACTTGGGCACAAAGTCGGTGACCGTGTGAAGATCCCGGCAGGAGATGACGGATATTATGTGGTAGTTAAGCGAATTGATAAGACTACCGATGACAGCCATGATACATTAAGAAAATATTAGTAAAAATTAGAAAATCATTATAATTAATAAACTTGCGAAATCTTGGTTATTATGTATAATAGATATGGAACGAATAACGAACAACAGGGAGCTTGCGTATCAAGCAGGCTGAGATTGGGCTGAATGTCCTGACCTGCAACCTGATTTGGATAATGCCAACGTAGGGAAATAAATGCGTAAATGTTAGCAGGTATATCTTTCAGGTATATCTGCTTTTTGCATTGGCGACCGCGTGCAATCTCAGAATATGCCTTTTGGCATTTCTGAAGACCTGTGCATTGAATCAGTGACTATTCATAAAAGAAAAGGAGAGAGAATTATGCTAGGTACAATTTTACAGAATGTCAGAGAAAAAGGGCCTCTTGTCCACAATATTACAAATTATGTTACAGTCAATGATGTAGCAAATGTGATTCTTGCGTGTGGTGCAAGTCCGATTATGTCAGATGAACCACAGGACGTAGAGGATATTACAGCAATCTGTGGCGGCCTGAATATTAATATCGGAACTCTGAATGTAAGAACGATTGAAGGAATGTTGGCAGCAGGGCATAAAGCAAATGAGCTGAATCATATTGTACTGCTGGATCCGGTTGGTGCAGGAGCAAGTTCTCTCAGAACGAATACAGCCGTCAATCTGATGCAGGAGTTAAAGTTTGATGTGATCCGTGGAAATATTTCTGAGATTAAGACATTGGCTGCAGGAAGTGGTACAACGAAGGGTGTTGATGCTGATGTGGCAGATGCGGTGACAGAGGAAAATCTGGACGAAGCGATTGCATTTGCAAAAGCATTTTCTAAAAAATCCGGAAGTATCGTTGCCATCACGGGAGCGATTGATCTTGTCAGTGACGGGGAAAAATGTTATGTAATCCGCAATGGACGCCCGGAGATGGGAAGAATTACAGGAACAGGTTGTCAGTTATCAGGATTGATGACAGCATATCTCGTTGCAAATCCGGAGCAGAAGCTTAAGGCAGCAGCGGCAGCTGTCTGCACTATGGGACTTGCCGGTGAGATTGGCTGGAGTTATATGCAAAAAGGTGATGGAAATTCTACATATAGAAATAGAATTATTGACGCTATTTACAATATGACAAAAGAGCAGTTAGACGAAGGAGCAAAATATGAAGTGCGATAAAAAAGATTTGCTGCTTTACGCAGTGACAGACAGAAGCTGGTTGAACGGTGAGACGCTTTACAGTCAGGTTGAAAAGGCACTGGAAGGTGGCGCTACATTTATACAGCTTCGTGAAAAACATCTCGACCACGATACATTTCTGGAAGAAGCAAAGGAGCTTAAAAAATTATGTGCAAAATATCATGTGCCATTTGTGCTGGACGATGATGTAGAGCTTGCACTGGAAGTGGGCGCAGACGGCGTGCATGTAGGACAGAGTGATATGGAAGCAGGAGATGTCCGTGCAAAGCTTGGAGAGGATAAGATTGTCGGAGTTTCGGCGCAGACCGTAGAACAGGCACTGCTTGCCCAGGAGCGCGGTGCAGACTATCTTGGAGTCGGGGCAGTATTCCCGACAAGTTCTAAGGATGATGCGGTGGAAGTAGACCATGAGACGGTGAAAGCTATCTGCGAAGCAGTGGATATTCCGGTTATTGCAATCGGAGGAATCACAAAGGACAACGTGCAGGAGTTATCCGGCTGTGGACTTTGCGGAATCGCAGTTATCAGTGCTATTTTTGCAAAACCAGATATTAAGAAAGCAACAGAGGAGTTAAAAGCAGCCACTGAAAAAATGGTGGGAACATGCTAGAGAATAAATCGGATGTGGAGAAAAATGCATCTGAGCAGAAATGTTGTGGAAAAGTTTCTGTACAGGAGATAGGTGGTGTTATCCTGGATATCGATGGGACAGTTCTGGATTCGATGTCCATCTGGCAGGATGCAGGAGTGAGATACCTGGCCAGCCTGTATGTGGAAGCAGAGCCGGGACTTGCCGAGAAGATTTATTACATGTCCATTCCGGAAGCAGCGTTGTACATGCGCACACGCTATGGACTTGAAAAATCCATAGAAGATATCAGTCAGGGTATCAAAGATGTGGTGCGGGACTTCTATTATTATGAAGTCCCATTGAAAGCCGGGGTAAAAGAATTTCTGGAGAAAATGTCAGAGAAAAAGATTCCGGTCGTGGCAGCGACGGCCAGTGATGAAGATCATTTGGAACATGCATTTACCCGGCTTGGAATCCGCCCATATTTTGAACACATTTTTACATGTGCACAGGCAGGAGCCGGAAAGCAGAGCCCGGCAGTCTATCATCTGGCAGCAAAGTTTTTAGATAAAAAACCAGAAGAACTATATGTGTTTGAAGATGCGTTGTATGCAATTCAGACTGCAAAAATGGCAGGTTATCATACCGTAGGCGTGTATGATGAAGAAAGTAAAAAAGATCAGGAAATGATCTGCGAAGAGGCAGATATTTATATGAAGAGCTTCAGAGAGGCGGATACATTTTTTGACATATAATACGAAAGCATTTTGCCGGTATTGTATGAATAGATAAGAAAAAGAAAGGTAAGACAATGAAAACAGCAGTAACAATTGCCGGAAGTGACTCCAGCGGTGGAGCAGGAATCCAGGCAGACATTAAGACAATGATTGCAAATGGTGTGTATGCCATGAGTGCAATTACAGCATTAACCGCACAGAATACAACAGGTGTGACAGGAATTATGGAAGTAACACCGGAATTTCTGGGTGAAGAATTAGACAACATTTTTACAGACATTTATCCGGACGCAGTAAAAATCGGTATGGTGTCTTCCAGTGCATTGATTGAAAAAATCGCGGATAAATTGCAGGAATATAAAGCAGAAAATATTGTGGTCGATCCGGTTATGGTGGCTACGAGCGGCGCAAAGCTGATCAGTGATGAAGCAATCGGAACATTGAAAGAACGCCTTCTTCCAATTGCCAGCGTTCTGACACCGAATATTCCAGAGGCAGAAGTTCTGGCGGAGATGGAGATTCATTCAGCGGACGACATGATCGAGGCAGCAAAGAAAATCAGTGATACATACCACTGTGCAGTGCTCTGTAAGGGCGGACATAAGTTAAATGATGCAAATGACCTTCTTTACCGCGACGGGGATTATCGCTGGTTCAATGGAAAACGTATCAACAATCCGAATACACACGGAACTGGCTGCACACTTTCCAGTGCAATTGCATCTAACCTGGCAAAAGGATTCGACATGGACACATCTGTAGAGCGCGCGAAAGATTACATTTCCGGAGCTCTTGCAGCTATGCTGGATCTTGGAAAAGGAAGCGGCCCGATGGATCATGGGTTTGCAATTACAGGAGAATATAAGAAAGAAGCTGGGGAGGTATAGGCATCATGGAAGAAAAACGAACCGGCTTATTTGAAAATGGCCTGATCTGGTTTGGAGCAGGAGTTTCCATCGCAGAGATTCTGACCGGAACTTACCTTGCACCACTTGGAATGGGCAAAGGTCTTCTTGCAATTATTGTGGGACATATTATCGGCTGCCTTATGTTATTCCTGGCAGGTGTGATTGGCGGAAAAGTCAGAAAAAGCGCAATGGAAACGGTAAAAATGAGTTTTGGACAGAAGGGAAGTATTCTGTTCGCTGTGTTAAATGTGCTGCAGCTTGTGGGCTGGACGGCCATTATGATTTACGATGGAGCCCTGGCAGCAGACGGTGTCATGAATACCGGGCGTTGGATCTGGTGTCTGGTCATCGGAGCACTGATTATCCTTTGGATTGTCATTGGAATTACAAACCTTGGTAAGATCAACACCGTTGCCATGGCAGCATTATTTATCCTGACATTGATTCTTTGTAAAGTAATCTTTACAGGAAGCGGAGCAGGAGTGCCATCAGACGACAGCATGACATTTGGTGCAGCCGTAGAGCTTGCCGTTGCCATGCCATTATCCTGGCTGCCACTGATCAGTGACTATACAAGAGAAGCAAAAGAACCAGTAAAAGCAACGGCAGTCAGTGCAATCACTTACGGTATCGTCAGCTGCTGGATGTATGTCATCGGAATGGGAGCTGCAATCATCACCGGAGAGTACGACATTGCACAGATTATGCTGAAAGCAGGACTTGGAATCGTCGGACTTCTGATTATTGTATTTTCAACCGTAACAACCACATTCCTGGATGCCTACTCCGCAGGAATTTCCAGTGAGACTGTTGTAAACAAATGGAATGGAAAACATGTGGCAATTGTTGTGACTATTATCGGAACAATCGCGGCAATTGTATATCCGATGGACAATATCACAGACTTCCTGTACCTTATCGGTTCCGTATTCGCACCGATGATTGCAATCCAGATTGCAGACTTCTTCATTCTGAAACTGGACAAGAGCAATCAGGCAGTACACGTACCGAACATGATTATCTGGGTGGTTGGATTCATCGCATATCGAATCCTGATGAATATCGATATGCCGGTAGGAAACACATTGCCGGATATGGTAATTACGATTATTCTGTGCTTGATTGTAGGTAAAATTATGCCTGAAAAAGCAAGTAAATAATAATATAAAAATCCCCGACTGGCTTTCATGCGTGGAGATTTTCTGATTTTCCTGCGCCATTTATATTAGGTGCTATATACAAACTCGTCTGTAAACAGACTCAGACAGTGTATATAGCACCTAAATTATGCTCGTAAAATCATGAAAATCATTCCAATGCATGAAAGCCAGTCGGGGATTTTTGTTATTAATTTACTTTTTCGAAATTAGGTAAGAATGCCTAGACTTTTGTTAGAATTACAGAATAAAAACTACAATCAACCTTCCGCGTGAGCAAGCCTGGAATGGAAAAGAATAATTTCTGCAAAAACTATTAACAACTTTCCGCATGAAAAATATAAAAAGAAAAGGAGGGGAATCTGACGGTAGGATTATTTTCGTTACAGATACGAGCATAGCCTTTCCATTTGTGGTTGTTTGAGCTTGGTAACAAGCGAGTTAGCACAAATGGAAAGAGATAAGCGGCGCAGTATCTGTAGAAAAAATCCGTGTCAGATTCCCCTCCTTTTCTTTTATATATTATTTATTTATTTCGATAAGCAAACAACGGCAGCCCGTCTTTTTCCGGCACGACTACTTTTCCTTGTATCAGTGGTCTTGCGTATCGGATAAATGCGTTTGTGACATCGCAGCCGTCTTCTGTGATCCAGTCAGATGGAACGGATTTTTCCATGTTGCAGATTTCGGTTACGTCTGCGGTTCCGTAGGAAAGTTCGTAAGGCAGGTCACGGTTCCGTATAAAGGTAATCATTTTTCCAGTCTCTCCTTTTAGGGCAGATTGAACGCCAAAGATTCCTGCATTTTCAGCTTCGTTCAAATCTGTGGCTGACAGGTATTCACTGGAGCAGCGCTGGCAGACGTTTAATTCGATGGAGCGGACTTTTACGCCAATGCGTTCTTTGACCAGATTTTCCAGATATTTTCCGGAGCCGGTCAACATTTTGTGACCGAAGGTGTCGGTTCCGATGTCGCCGGCGAGTTCGCATACAAATGTACCATCTTTGTCATGAATGCCTTCGGAGATACATACGACCAGGTTCGGTGTGGATTCCAGCATTTCCTGTACTTTTGCAAGAAATGCTTCCTGGTCAAATGCGGTTTCCGGCAGATAAATGAGGCGTGGATTATCCCCTTTGAATTTTCTCGCCAGAGCGCTGGCAGCCGTGAGCCAGCCGGCATGTCGTCCCATGATTTCTACGATTGTAACGGATTTTTTATTGTCATAGACACTTGCATCGATGGACACTTCACGAACCATGGAAGCTACATATTTTGCTGCACTTCCAAAACCAGGAGTGTGGTCGGTGTGAACAAGGTCATTGTCAATGGTTTTTGGAACTCCGATAAAGCGAATATCGCTGCCGATTTTTTGAGCATATCGGGATAATTTACTCACTGTATCCATAGAATCATTTCCACCGATGTAGAAGAAATATCCGATATCATGCAATGTAAATTTATCAAATAATGCCGGATAGACGGAATCATTTAAATCTTCGGGAAGTTTGTAACGACATGACCCAAGATAAGAGCCAGGTGTCGTGCGAAGCAGAGATAACTCATTCGTCTCGAGGAGTGGGCGCATGTCCATCAGTTGATCATTTAAAAATCCCTCAATCCCATTAATCATACCGTAAATTGTGCCAATTTCCTCCGGGTGTCTCAGAGCTTCAGTGACCACGCCGTACAGGCTTCCGTTAATGACGGCAGTCGGTCCGCCGGATTGTCCGACAATCAGATTCTTTTTCATGTCTGTACCTTCCTTTTTGTAGATAATTTATCAAGTTTATCCTTACTATATCGAATCACAGCATTTTTTACAAGAAGAATGCAGAAAAGACACAAAAATTTTAGTTGGAAAATGATTCTGAATGCTATATACTAAAAAGGATTCGTAACATAAGAAACTATAAATTATAATACAAAGAAGAATCATATTTGAAAGTATGATGCAAGGAGCAACAAGTATGAAATATATATCTTTTGCAATACCAAGTTACAATTCACAGGAGTACATGTCACATGCCATTGAGAGTATTCTCGTGGGTGGTGAAGATGTGGAGATTATCATTGTAAATGATGGATCTTCCGATGATACTTCTAAGATTGCGCATGAATATCAGGAAAAATATCCGACAATCATCAAAGCTGTAGATAAAGAAAATGGCGGACATGGAGATGCCGTAAATTCCGGACTGAACCATGCGACTGGAAAATATTTTAAAGTTGTGGACAGTGATGACTGGGTAGATGCCGAGGCGCTTCAGAAGATTCTGGAATTTCTTAAGAAACTGGAATCTGAGGATGAAGAGATAGATATGCTCATTTCCAACTATGTATATGAGAAGGTTGGGGCAGCTCATAAGAAATGTATTCATTATAGAAATGTACTTCCACAGAATAAGATTTTCAAATGGGAAGAGATTGGACATTTTCACTTAGATCAGTACATATTGATGCATTCTGTTATTTACCGGACAGATATGTTGAAGCTCAGTCAGCTGAAGCTTCCGAAGCATACATTTTATGTTGATAATATTTATGTATATTATCCGCTGCCGTTCGTACGGAAAGTGTACTATCTGGATGTAGATTTCTACCGCTATTATATTGGAAGAGAAGATCAGTCTGTTAATGAAAAGGTCATGATTTCCAGACTGGATCAGCAGATTTTCGTAACAAAGACGATGATTGATATGTATCAGCTCAAGAATATAAAATGTAAAAAGCTGAGAAATTATATGATTAACTATCTTGCAATTATGATGACTGTTTCTTCTATTTTATGTATCCGGTCTAAGAAAGCGGAGAATCTGGAGAAGAAAAAAGAGCTTTGGGAATACTTGAAGCAGAAAGATTTCAAGACATTTGTGAAAATCCGTTATGGAATTCTCGGACAGACGATGAATATTCCGGGAAGATCCGGAAGAAAAATTTCTTCCCTTGCATATAGTGTAGCAAGAAGAATTATCGGATTTAACTAAAAAAGGAATAATCAGACAGCCATGGAACATACTACTTATAACATATAAGAAGAGGAGTATGTATCATGGCTGTTGATTTTAGTAAAAGTAAGACAAAAGAAAATCTGATGAGAGCGTTTGCGGGGGAAAGTCAGGCGCGGAATCGCTATACAATTGCGGCTGAGCAGGCTTTGAAAGATAATCTGTATTCAATTGGACAGATTTTTTTGTTTACCGCAGAGCAGGAGAGGGCACATGCGGAAGTATTTTATGAGCTGCTTCGGAGCCAGTCCGGACAAAATATCGAAATCTGTGGAGCATATCCGGTGGATCTTTCAGAAAATGTGACGGATCTTTTGAAGAGTGCAGTTCATAATGAGATGCAGGAATTCGAAGATGTTTATCCGGAGTTTGCAAAAGTGGCGAAAGAAGAAGGATTTGCCCAGGCAGCAGGTGCATTTGAAATGATTGCAAAAGTGGAAGCAGTACATGGAAGACGTTTTGCACTTTTAGAAAATTTGCTCGGGAAAGGTCAGTATTTTGAAAATCCGGCCGGTGGAGAATGGAGGTGTATGAACTGCGGACATATTCAAAAAGGGAAAATGGCACCGCCTGTCTGCCCAAGCTGTCATTATGAGCGGGGATATTTTATTCCGGTAGAACTTGCACCCTATCTGATACCGGAGCTTATTTAGAAAAGAAAATTGTATTTTTTAATGGGAATATAAGGAGATCGTAAAAGTTGGAGAGTCAGAAACTGGAAAATCTTCTGAATCTGGCACTGGATGCGACGGAAAGTGAGCGGGAGCGGTCGCTGGAACTGAACGTGGGCTACAACTCACTGGATCAGGTGTGGGAACTGATCATCAAATATTCCGGAAGCCTGGATGCAGTCCGGTTGATTTCAGAGCGTGTGACAGAGCTTTTAAATGAATATGCAATCATCGATATACGTCAGTCTCGGATAGCAGAACTGGCTCGTATTGTGGAAGTGGAATATGTGGAAAAGCCAAAACGTTTATTTTTTCAAGTGAGAAATGGGGAGCGGGTGTCTTGTATCAATCCGATACAAGACACCCGCTTTTCACTCCTTGGACAGGGAGTGCTTGTGGCGATTATCGATTCCGGAATTGATTATATGCTTCCGGATTTTCGAAATGAAGACGGAACGACGCGAATACGGTATCTGTGGGATCAGTCATTGAAGGTAGTGGAAGGGGAGCATGTGCCAGAAGGATATAATCTGGGAGTGGAATACACCGGCAAGGAACTAAATGATGCGCTATTAAACTTAGGCAATTCTGGGACGGCAGGAATGGCAGATCATTCCATCCGCACGCGAGACTTTTCCGGGCATGGGACGGCAGTGGCAGCGATTGCCGCCGGAAATGGCCGTGGAAGCGGTGGTGTGTATGCAGGAGTTGCACCTCAGAGTGAATTAATCGTAGTAAAGCTTGGAAATTCTATGTCTGGAGGATTTCCCCGGACAACAGAGCTGATGCAGGGAATCGATTATGTGATTCGAAAAGCATTAGAACTTCGCATGCCGGTAGCAGTCAACATCAGTTTTGGTAATACATACGGTGCCAGAGATGGTACATCACTTTTAGAACGGTTTATAGATGATATCTCGAATATCTGGAAGAGCAGTATCTGTATTGGGACAGGAAATGAGGCGGCAAGTGCGGGACACACGTCTGGAAGGTTACGTAGTGAAAGAGCCATATTTCAAAGTACAATGGAAAGGCGCACGGCGAATGATATGAGGAAAAATAGCAAAGCAGATGGGGAACAGGGGATAGAGTTGGCAGTTCAGGAAAACCAGCCGACATTAAATGTGCAGCTTTGGAAAAAATATGTAGATCAAATTGACATTTCTCTGATATCACCGTCGGGAGCACGTGTCGGACCAATTTCGGAAAAATTAGGATCACAACGATTTGCAGTGGATTCCACCGAAATTCTATTATATTATGGTGAGCCGAGTCCATTTAGCACAAATCAGGAGATATATTTAGATTTTCTGCCACAAGGAAGCTATATCAACAGTGGAGTGTGGAGAATTGTACTGACTCCGCGAAAAATTGTGGACGGACGTTATGAACTATGGCTTCCAAGTGAAGGAACATTGAACCAGGGGACAGGATTTCTGCGTTCGGTAAGCACCACGACTCTTACGAATCCGGCAACTGCAATCCGGGCAATTACGGTAGGAGCTTACGACAGTCTGACATTTTCTTATGCAGATTTCTCCGGGCGCGGGCCACTGACCGGGGAGAGTGCAGGCGCAGTCAAGCCGGATCTTGTAGCGCCAGGGGTAAATGTAAGCGCCGTATCTGTCGGCGGAGGAATTATGGAATTCAGTGGGACTTCATTTGCTACACCATTTGTCACAGGAAGTGCGGCATTGCTTATGGAGTGGGGAATCGTGCGAGAAAATGATAGTTACCTGTATGGAGAGAAAGCAAAAGCGTATCTTAGAAAAGGGGCGCAGCCATTGCCGGGATTTGCAGAGTATCCAAATGAAGTGGTGGGGTATGGTGCGCTTTGCACAGCAAAAAGTCTCCCTAAAATATGAAAAATATGAAGTTTTACAACTACTATTAGGGGGAAACTGATATAATAAGTGTAGAGAAGTTAGTTGATGATATAGAAGGAGAAAGCATGGATAAATTAGTGGATAATAAGATGATAAATAAAATTGAAAAATTACTTCAAGAAGCAAGAACACATGTTACAGTTGAAGTGAATAATACTCTTCTAAGAACATATATGGAAATTGGAAAATTGTTGGTTGAAGATATTAATTTGCATGAAAATGAAGAAAATTATCAAAATAAAACAATTTCTATGCTCTCAAAAGAACTTACCAGAAAATTTGGTAAAGGTTTTTCACGTGCTAATATTTGGAATATGATTACATTTTATAAAGAGTATGGTAGCGTTCAGACACTGTCTGAACGCTTAAGCTGGTCACATTATTGTGAGCTGTTGTCAATTTCTGATAAAGATAAACGTCATTTTTATGAAGTTGAATGTGCAAATTCCAGATGGAGTGTCAGAGAATTAAGAAGGCAAATAGCGTCATCACTTTTTGAAAGACTTCTATTATCAGATGGTGAAGCAAATAAGCAGAAAGTATTGGAATTGGCGTTAAAAGGTAATGAAATTGTAAAACCACAGGATATTGTAAAAGATCCTTATGTCTTTGAATTTTTAGGAATACCAGAAGATAAGCCAATGATGGAATCTGATTTAGAGGAAGCACTTGTCAGACAAATAGAAAAATTTTTATTAGAATTGGGAAAAGGATTTATGTTTGTTGGAACACAACAAAGAGTGACATTCGGAAATGTTCATTATTATGTGGACATGGTGTTTTATAACAAAATATTAAAATCATATATTTTGATTGAACTAAAAACGATTAAATTAATGCCGGAAGCAGTAGGACAGTTGAATATGTATTTAAATTACTATGCAGCTGAAGTTAATGATGAGGATGATAACCCACCAATAGGATTAATTTTATGTACTGATAAGGGAAATGTAGATATGCAGTATGTACTTGGTGGTCTGAGTAATAATATTTTTGCATCAAAATATGTAACGTATATGCCAGATAAGGAACAATTGATTGCTCAGGTAGAGGCAGTGTTATCATTAAAAGATAAAGAGAAGAAATAATCAGCCATCAATGAAAAGAGGTATTTAATGAACATAGACGCATATAATCTGGATTCTCTTCGCGCATTAGTGCGTAAACTGGAAAAAGAAAATCAAAATCTGAAACAGAAATTAGATGAAGCCAATATTCCGTATAATTCAGAAAATATTTTTGCTGAATCCTCAGGAGAAAACGCAGAATATGATTTGGACCAGGGAGGCAGAATCATGGAACGCTATATTACGGAAAATATGGCAAAATGGTATTTTTCTATGTTCTGGGGAAGAGAGGATGTATATGCGAAACGTGGAAGCAAAGGTGGTTATTTTCCACAATGCAATAATCGTTGGAACGACAGGTTATGCCCGAAGCAAAAGAAAATAAAAATGGCATGTGAAGCTTGTGAACATAAAGAATGGACGAAACTTACGCTGGACAAAATTGTCGCACATTTGGTTGGATATAAAGCAGATGGATCAGACGTATTAGGGGTGTATCCGCTATTGCCAGATGGAACGTGTCGATTTTTGGTATTTGATTTTGACAATCATGAAAAAGGTGCACAAGAAACAGATTTTGCAAATGCAGATAATGAGTGGAAAGACGAAGTGAATGCACTCAGAAAAATGTGTGAAATAAATGGAATAAGACCTTTGGTGGAGCGTTCACGTTCGGGACGAGGAGCCCATGTGTGGATATTTTTTAAGAAACCAATACCAGTGTCTGTGGCAAGAAATTTTGGATTTATGCTATTGGATAAAGGCTCGACTTCTGTAAATATGAAATCATTTCATTATTATGACCGTATGTATCCTTCTCAGGATGTAGCAAGCAGCATTGGTAATTTAATAGCATTACCTTTGCAGGGACAGGCACTGAAGAAAGGAAATAGTGCATTTGTTGATGAAAACTGGAATGCCTATCCAGATCAGTGGGATATTTTACTGAATCATACCAGAAAACTCGAATTAGAAGAAATAGAACAATATGTGAAAAGTTGGAAAAGAGAAATGATTTCTTCTATTGTTGAAGAAAGTGCTGATATTTTTGAGAATCGTCCTAAGCCATGGAAGAAAAAAGAACAATTTTCTGCTGGAGATGTTACAGGTAAATTACATATTGTACTGGGAAATGGCGTATACATAGATACTTTGAATCTTACACCCAAAATCCAGAATCAGATTCGAAGTATGGCTGCTTTTGATAATCCGATTTATTATAAAAACAAAAGAATGGGTTACTCAAATTATTATAATTTCAGTGCAGTTTATATGGGAAAAGATGAGAATGGATATATTGGTTTACCAAGGGGACTAAAAGAAAAGATAATAGCTGAATGTGAAAATGCAGGAATAGAATATGATATTGAAGATTGTCGTGAAAAAGGACATCCAATTCGAGTAGTTTTTAACGGGGATTTACGAATGCAGCAAGATTTAGCGGCACAGAGGATGTTAGCATATGATAACGGAATATTAAGTGCAGCTACTGCCTTTGGAAAAACAGTAGTTTGCAGTTATTTGATTGCAGAAAGAAAAGTGAATACGCTGATATTATTACAGAGCAAAGATTTGTTGGAACAGTGGGTAGAAGAATTAAATCATTTTTTAGTAATTGACGAAGAACCACCGTTTTATACAACAAAAACAGGGCGAATAAAGAAAAGAAGCAGTGTTATTGGTGTGTTGCATGGTGGAAAGAATAGTCTGACAGGAATTGTAGATGTAGCAATGGTTGGTTCAGTATACAGTAAGGGGAAGTTTAATGAGTTACTGAATACATATGGAATGGTCATTATGGATGAATGCCATCATGCAGCTTCGAATACAGCGGTAGAAGTTTTACAAAAAGTAAATGCCAGATATGTTTATGGAGTATCAGCAACGATAAAAAGAGATGACAATTTGGAAAAGATTATCTACATGCTTTTAGGTCCTGTGCGTCATAAATTTACTGCAAAAGAAAGGGCAATGGAACAGGGAATTTCGCATTTGGTTTATCCTAGATATACCAGAATTGTTGATACATTGGAATCGAAAAAAGATGTTAATAAAGCTTTTGATATTATATGCAAAAGCAGTTTGAGAAATGAGCAGATAGAAGTTGATATACAGGAGTGTATCAGTAACAGAAGAACACCGGTAATTTTGACAAGATATAAAGAACAGGCAAAAATATTATATGAAAATTTGCAAAATACGGCAGATTATGTATTTCTTTTATATGGAAATAATACAGATAAAGTCAATAAAGAGATAAGAGAAAAAATAAAACTTGTCCCAGGAAATAAAAGTATGATTCTTATTGCAACCGGGCAGAAAATAGGAGAAGGATTTGATTGTCCGAGACTGGATACGTTGATGCTTGCAGCACCTGTATCATTCCCAGGAAGACTGGAACAGTATGTTGGCCGTTTGAATCGTGATTATCCTGAAAAGAAAGATGTGATTGTTTATGATTACATTGATTCACATATGTATTATTTTAACAAAATGTATACAAAACGGTTGCGGACATATAAGAAAATGGGATTCGATATAATAAGCGGGAATTCAAAAGACAAACAAACGGTCAATGCAATTTACAGTGCTGATAATTATATAGATATTTTTGAACAGGATCTTGCAGAGGCCGATAATAGCGTTATTATTTCAAGTCCGTTAATAACTGTAGAAAAAATTGAACGATTTATTCAGATTTTGAAGCCAAGGCAGGAAGCAGGGGTAAATGTAAGTGTAATTCTAACAAACCCGGAAAACAGGTGTTATGGAAATACAGATTTTTATCTGATTCTGATAGAAAAAATGAAAGAAACTGGAATTCAGGTAATCATGGTAGATGAAGATACAGAATGTTTTGCAATCATAGATAGAGAATTAGTCTGGCATGGTGGAATGAATCTATTAGGCAAAGTGGATGCGTGGGATAATCTGATAAGAATCAAATCAGAAAGCATTG
>ERZ808240.777-NODE-777-length-41098-cov-3.765027_pt1 | contig 41098 bp, 35 predicted proteins | sample MGYA00521084_ERZ808240 | MGnify/ENA primary metagenome ERZ808240 (study PRJEB31516, sample SAMN03275571) | gut metagenome | biome: mammalia-associated habitat; material: feces | host: Papio cynocephalus | place: Kenya | collected 2012-08-06 ... | reverse complement strand
CTTTCTGAAAACAATTATATGGTATATATAAATTATTATTCATCAGAAAAAAAAGCTCAACAGCTTGCTGATGATATAAAAGGAATTGCAGTTAAATTTGATGTTTCGGACAGAAATGATATAAACAATGCAATAAAATCAATAGGTCATATTGATTTGCTTGTAAATAATTCAGGAATATCCGAAATAAATACATTTGATTCAGTAAGCCCTGAAACTGCCGACAGGATATTAAATATCAATTTAAAAGGAACTCTGAACTGTTCACGGGCGGTTCTTCCTGATATGATTAGAAATAAATCAGGCGTAATCATAAATATTTCATCTATGTGGGGAGAATGCGGAGCGTCCTGTGAAGTTGATTATTCTGCATCAAAGGCAGGTGTAATCGGATTTACAAAAGCTCTTGCAAAAGAAGTTGCACCCTCCGGTATCCGTGTAAACTGCATTTCCCCCGGATTCATTCTAACTGATATGAACAGAAATTTTTCTGATGAAGATTTGAAACTTATAAAAGAAGATATTCCGCTCGGAATATTCGGAACTCCTGAAAATGTTGCTGATTCTGTAATATTTCTTGCATCTGAAAAAGCATCATTTATAACAGGGCAGATTCTTGGAGTAAACGGCGGAATGGTTATATAAAACAAAGGACAGCCCGAAAGCTGTCCTGTTTTTTTATGTTTATAAATTATTATTCCTTAACAGGAAGTTCCTTTAAAGAACCTGCAAGATACTGCTGGATTGCAAGAGCATCGTTAGCTGTTACACCGTCACCAATACCCTGTACATCAGCATTTTTAAGTCCTTCATCAGTAAGCATGTTATTTTCAGCAGAACCTACATATGCTGCAACTGCAACTACATCGGCAACGTCAACCTTGCCGTCAGCATTTGCGTCACCATATAATACATCATCGCTTGTACCGCCGATTTCTGTAACTTCTCCGTCAATGCTGTAACTTGTTGCCTTGCATGTTGCATCAGTAGTTTCAGAGTTAGGCCACCAAATCTGGAATTCAACAGTTTCAACACCGTCAGGAATATCAAATGATATAACAGCATTGCCGTCCTTATCAAATTTCTTTACTTCCCACTCTGATGAAATCCACTTTGTACCTTCAGCATAACCGAAACAGCCGTTTGCAAGTGCATAGTCAGCAGGATTGATATTTATAGTTACATCAAGCTTTTTACCGCCCTTTGTATCAATAGAAATCTTAAAGATTTCCGGTTCAGTAGTTGTAGTAGTTGTAACTGTTTCTGTTGGCTTTGTAGCAGTAGTAGCTGTTGTAACTGTCGGGTCTGTCGGGTCAGTATTTCCTGATGATTCATAGCTGTAAAGATTTTCAGGAAGTTCATCAAGAGTAATGCAGTAATCACTCTGATACATTGTTGTCAAATCTTCAACAGTATTGAAAACAGGGTTTGAAAGGAAGTTTGTGCTTTCTGAACCGCCGTCATACCACGGGCAGAAATAGAGCCAGCCTGCTTTTTCTGCAAGCATATTTTCAAGAGTAGGTATGCTGTCGTTTTCAGACATAGCTACCATTTTTTTGCCTTCATACATATCAACAAGGTTATAGAATGTTCCGCTTATAGCACTGTCGTTATGTGAAAGAACGGCATTTCCTGTTGACCAGTCTGTGCAGTTATATTTATCATATGCGATAAGGTCTACATATTCATCGCCCGGATACCAGTTCTTAGAAGTAGAATAAGCATAGCTGTTCCATTCCCAGATTATATTATGAAGTCCGTAATCATTTGTAAGAGTATCGTATGTAAGTTTCCAGAGTTCTTTGTATACGGTTGAACCTGATTTGCCCCACCAGAACCATGAACCTGTTTCACCGCCTCCGCCTTCTGCTTCGTGGAGAGGTCTGAGGATTATCGGAACATTTGCGTCCTGAAGTTCCTTTAATGCAGATGCAAGACTTTCAAGGCAAGCCATATAGTAAAGGTTTTCCTTAGAGCCTTCTTCAAGAACCTTTGATGTATCGAAATCAGTTTTCTTAGGGTCATATGTAGCATTTGACCAGTCAACCTTTGTTTCGCCCATTACATAGTTCTCAAAATCACATGGAACTGTAACATGCCATGATGCTGTTACGATACCGTTTTTATTTTTAGCCCAGTCAATCATACGGTCTGTTGTACCGTCATCGCTTCCGTAAAGGATATTTGCCTGATTAAGAAAATCGAAGCCTCTGATTGCCGGATATTCACCTGTTTTATCCTTTATATATTCAAATTCATATTCAAAGTCATGAGGACCGTACTGATAAATTTCCTGCTGACCTGAAATTACATGCTTTCCGTAAACATCAGCAAGATAATTCATAAGTGACTGTGTTTCAGCAGTAGCTTTGCTGTCTGAAAGCTTGTTTGATGATGTAAGTGCAGGAAGTGAAGCTTCTTCAACCTTTATATAGTCGAGATAAGTCCAGCCCCAGCTTGATTTTACTGTAATAGTATTGTCACCGGCATTAAGCTTGAACTTTCCTATTTCAGTTTCAACAACACCTTTCTTGTTTTCAACGAATGAAATCTGACCCTGGTCAACATCGTTGATAAGAAGATTGTGAGTTTTTGCTCCATATGGTGTATATGTAGCAATTGTAAGGGTATACATACCTGTTTCCTTGACATTTACATTAACAGTAGCAGTTTCTCCTGCATTTTCAAGGAATACGAGCTGACCGCTTACACCGCTTACAGCGTTTCCGTCTTTATCACCGTCAAAAGCCTTGGCATCAACAAGAGTACCATCTTCAAATTCATATTTGCCACTCTCTGCAAAAACAGGAACAATTGCAAGTGCATTCAACGCAAGTGCAGATGCAACAATGGCAGAACTGAATTTTTTTAAACCTTTTTTAAAACCCATTTCAATTACCTCCAATAATAATTATACGTTTATTATAATATATTTTTTTCCCAATGTCAATATAAAAATATGCAAAATATAGAAATTAACCCTGAACATTTTTTCTGTATACTGTTGGAGTAACACCGACAACTTTTTTAAACTGTCTCATAAAGTGTTCATCGCTGTCATATCCGCACATAACAGCAACCTGTGAAACGGTACAGGAAGTAGTGCTTAAAATTTCCCTTGCCTTATCAGTTTTGCTGACAATAACATCAGATATACAGGATATTCCGAACGTTTCACGATATATACGCTGAAAATATGAACGTGACATATTGACTTCTGATGCCATAAGCTCAACAGTCCACTTTATATGCGGATTGCGGTATATTTTCTGACGCAGTTCAAGGAGTTCGCTGTAATGCGGGTCAGATGTCTGCGGAAAAATTCCCCTTATACCGTTTGTTTCACTAATTTTTATTAAAATAGTTTTCAGAAGGCTGTCTATCATCTTTGTTTTGTTAGTTCCTGCCGAATAAAATTCATTTGTGAGATTTCTTATAAGCTCACTCAGAAAATTAACATCAGTATATCTTATAACGGTATCAAGAGGAATATCGAGGGCGGAAAAAAAATCATTTTCTCCGCCTATTCCGAAACAGACCCAGTCATATATAAAAATATCCTCATCAGAATGCAAGTCTATATCAGAATTTATATCATATATTATAACAGTATCACAATCTGCTGATATTTCAGCTCCGTTTATTTTCAGAATACATGGACTTTTAAAAAGTATAAGCAGATAATTTTCCATACCGCTTTTAACAAGACAGTAATTTCTGCCATGTATTGTATTATATCCTATACCTGATATATTCATCAAATCACCTCAATAAACCGCCACTCAATATTTTTCCAGTAATCGCCTGCATAATCTATTCCCACTCTTGAAGCAGTTCTTATATTAGGTCTGTATCCGTTATCTTCAATCCATATATCAGGATTTGTACATATATCCGTATTATTAAAACTTTTGTCTATCTGAAGATATTTTGTAAGTTTAGCAGGCCCGTTATAATTATATCCGGCTCTCAGAAGTACACACTGCGGATTATCTTTTTCGCCCGTAACAATATTCATAAGCCAGTGTATACCGTAACAGAGATAAATATATATCATACCGCTTTCACCGTAAAGGACTTCCGTTCTCGGAGTACGTCCCTTTGATGCATGACAGGCTTTGTCTTCTTCACCTCTGTAAGCCTCTGTTTCTGTTATACGCACACGCATTTCTGTACCGTCCGAAAGTCTGTGGACAAGTATTTTTCCTACCAAATCAGGGGCAACTTCAAGGCAGTCACGCTTAAAAAAATCCTTTTCAAGCCTCATTATTATTTCACCCTCAACCTTTCTGCAAGTTCTGAATCAGGTCTTACAAATGCTGTTTTATAATTTGTGAAAATTACTTTCCCAGGTTTAGCTCCTGATGGTTTCTTTACATATTTTGCAAGGCAGTAATCAACTGGAACAAGGTTTGAATCTTTTCCACGGCTGTTTACTGATGCAATTATACAAGCCTCCTCAATAGTTTTATCAGGAGGTGTTTCACCGTCTGTGAGTATAAGAACATGAGAACCTGTTATAAGCTGTGTGTGCAGCCATATATCAGATTTTTCAGCAAGTTTCAATGATAATTTATCATTCTGAATATTATTTCTGCCGACAAGTATCGTGAAACCGTCACTTGATTTATATTCAACCGGTGGCAGTGATTTTTCAGGCTTGCCTTTCCGGAATGATGATTTTATATATCCCTGTTCAGAAAGTTCAAGCCTTAACTGTGTTATTTCGTTTTCAGTTGTAGCTCTTGTAAGAGCATCAAAAACGCTGTCTATATACTGAAGTTCCTCTTTACCCTTTTCAATCTGTTCCGCAAGCTTTTTTTCAGCAGTTGCAGATTTTTTATATTCATTGTAATAATGCTGAATATTCTGTGAGGGAGTTTTCATAGCATCAAGCTTTATTTCGATTTCAGGATAATTTTCATCATAGAAATTATTTGTCACAAGGACAGTATCGCCCTTATGGATTTTATATATCTCAGCAGAAAGCAAATCACCATAAAGTTTATAAATATCACGGTTTCCGCACTGTTCAAGTTCTTCTGACTGAACAGCAATTCTTCTTGATATTCTCTCATTGAGATTTACAAGAAGTTTGAAAAGGTCATTTGCCCTCTGTTTCATACGGACAGCCAAATCACGCTGTGCATAAAAGGCATCAAGAAGTTCTGAGGCTGAATTATATTCACAGGTCTGCATAAGATTTCCGTACTGCTGTATATTTATAAAGCTGAAATCTTTCAGTATGCCGTCATTATCTTTAACGACAGTAAAACAGCATTTCCCGTTTAAAAGCATATCACGGCATTTTTCAATTTTAAGCATAAGGCGGTTGATATGTTCAGGGGTTATATCAGATGATTTCAGATATTCGCCCTTTGATGTATAATATGCCCATTCCCTTGCAAGTATCGGAGAAATTCCCTCGAATACTTTTATAAGAGCTTTTGAAAGTTCTGCGGGTTCAGCTGATTTTATTCTGTTTGCAATTGTGGTTTTATCAGCTTCAAGAAAATTCAGTCTTTCTTCTCTCGGAGGGAGCTGATAACGTGTATTCGGGAGAATTATTCTTTCTCTTGACATTTCAGGGTCAACACGTTTTATACTGTCAATTATTTTCCCCTCCTGATTGATTACAACAAGATTTGAACATCTTCCCATAATTTCGCAGGCAAGCGTTATTGTTACAACATCACCAAGTTCATTTACACATTCAAAATCAAGATATAAAATTCTTTCAAGACCGTCCTGACGTATATCAATAAGCTTTCCGCCTCCTATATGCTTTCTGAGAAGCATACAGAACATAGGCGGAGTTTTAGGATTGTCAACTGAAATTTTAGTTATATGGACTCTGCTGTTGTTTGCATTGGCAGATATAAGAAGTCTGTAAGCTCCCTGTCTTGTACGCAGTCCGATTATTATTTCATCACGAGAGGGCTGATATACCTTTTCAACACGGCTTCCTTTTAAAAATTCTGTTTCAGATTTTACTGCATAGAGAAAAGCTCCGTCAAGTGCCATTAAAAAAATCCTTTCTAAATGAGATATTTTACAGGGTCAGCAGAAGATTCTGCAATTTTTGTTTCGATAAACGGTAAGTTTGCATCAAGAACATTTTTAAGATGTTCAAGAACAATGTTTTCCGTATGGAAATGACCGCAGTCAAAAAGTGTAAGATATTTATTATTTGCGGAAATCCATACATCATGTTTAATATCGCCTGTTATAAATGCATCACATTCCTTTTCAATAACTTCATCAAGCATTGAACCGCCTGAACCAGAACAAAATGCTATTCTCAAAATTTCACTGTTTTCACAGCAGTATTTTATTACTTTACAGCCGAATATTTCCTTTAGAATTTCCGCAAGTTTTTCAGATGAAACAGGTTTTGCAAGATTACATATTCCGCCTATTTCATCAAGAGGTTCAAAAGATGATATTTCAAGATTTTCTGAAAGTTTTTTTGCTATAACTCCGTTAGTTCCGTCCTCTGCAATATCAAGATTCGTATGCATACATATTGCACTGATATTATTTTTTACAAGTCTGTAAACAACAGAATCAGAAGTTACTGATTTAAGCGGATTAAATATTACAGGGTGGTGGGATATAATCATATCTGCCCTGTTTCTCATACCCTCACAAACTGATTCTTTCGTTATATCAAGACTGAGCAGAATTTTATTTACAACTTCACTTTTATCTCCGGCAAGATAGCCTGAATTATCCCATTTTTCCTGAGTGCTGAACGGATAAATTTCATCAAGAATATTATATATATCCTTTCCGCAAAGTGAATCAAAACTGTAAAGGAATTTCATACGCATCAATAATTCTTTTTTTTCAGAACTTTCAGATATTTTTCCCGATTTTATAAGCCCGTCTGATATTTTTTCAAGCTTGTTAATCTGAACATCAAGATATTTTTTTGAAATATCAAGGCTGAAATCAAGATGACCGACAAGTGATGAAAATTCAGAAAGCTTTACACTGTCACCGCAGTAAACGGCATTTATAACAGTATATATAAAATTTCCGTCCCTTACAGCTCTTTCAGATTTTATTTTATATCCATATTTATAAAGCCATGTTCTGAGATACGGAGCTTTCGTCATAGGCTGTAATATGAGATTTACATTATTTTTAACCCATTCGCAGTTATCTATAATATCTGCAATAGTTTCTCCGCCCATACCTGCAATTATAACATCAGATATATTTTCACCTGAAATTTTTTCAAGGCCGTCTGAAAGAATCAAATCAACCTTATCAGAAAGATTATATTTCTTTACAGTGTTTTCAGCAAATTCAAGAGGTTTGATGTTTATGTCAGATGCAATTACATGACTGCATTTTCCGTTTTTTATCAGTTCACATGCAAGATATGCGTGGTCTGTCCCGACATCGCAGGCTGTACCTTTACCGCTTACATACTCTGTACATGCTTTAAGTCTTTCATTAAGCACAAAATCACTCCTTAAACAAAAAAGGGCAGACTGAAAAATTTCAGACTGCCCCTGCCTTTACGGCATAATTTTACTTTGCGGAAAAATGAGCGTTGAGCTTTGCAACGAGTTCATCAGCATCTGTTCCATGAACCATACATGCATCAGCAACGGATTCTCCTCTTGATGCAGGACAGCCGAGGCAGTGCATACCGATTTCGAGGAAATACGGTGCAACAGTAGCATCAGCATCAAGAATATCGCCTATAATAGTATCTTTAGTAACAACCATTTTAAAAACATTCCTTTCCTTTTTTTATATTCTGTGAACTTGCGAAAAAATTATACATAAGCTTTAAAAAAAGTCAAAGCACAGCTTAAAGGCTGTGCAATGAAATTCTGAAATTAGTTCTGGTCTTTTTTTGCAAAGCATTCACTGCAATAGATTGGCTTGCCTTCCTTTGGTTCAAAAGGAACTTTAGCTTCCTTACCGCATGAAGCACAAATGCCTGTATACATAACTCTGCCGTTCTTGTTAGCATTTTTTCTTGCATCACGGCAAGCCTTGCATCTCTGCGGTTCATTTTCAAAACCTTTTTCAGCATAGAATTCCTGTTCGCCGGCAGTGAAAACGAATTCTTTTCCGCATTCCTTGCAGACTAATGTCTTGTCTTCGTACATGATAATATACCTCGCTTAAAATATTTGGAACATGGACTTAAATAAAGCCTGTTCAAACAGCATAATATGCTGTTTGATATTAATTATACAGTTAAAAGTAAAATTTGTCAATGACTTTTTGGATAAAAAATATATATATGACAGAAAAACGTCATATTCTCCATAAATAGCCACTTAAAACTAGACATTTTGCACATCAAAAAAGAGCAAAACAGCTTTTCAGGAATTATTCCTGAGAATTTCTGGAGGCATCTTCCTCGGCAGCCTTAACAAGTTCAGCCATATCAAAGTTGAAATTATTTATTTTCTTAGCCTGTTTTTCCTTTGGAGTAGGTTCATGTTTTACAGGAGCAGGAGCAGGAGTTTCCTGTTCAGGTTCAGGATTGTTTACAGCTTCCATTTCAGCAGCCTTGACGAGTTCAGCCATATCGAAAGCAAAGTTTACAGGTTTCTTTATATTTTTTTCCTGTTTCGGCTCAGGAGCTTTTTCAGGTTCGGGCATAGAATCAGAAACATTATTTTCCTTTTTATCTGAAATTTTGTTATCAGGTTCAGGTTTAACGCTGTTATCATCTGATGCTTCAGCATTAAGGGATTTTTTTGCTTCTTCAACAGCGATATTAGCCTCTTTGAGTCTGTCACTGGTCTGTGAAATTATTTTTTCAACAGCACCGGACATAAATTCAAGTTTAGAACTTACATCTTCAATTTCACTGCGAAGTGTACTTCTTACAGAATCAGTTATAGAATTAATGCGGTCTGCTTCCTTGTTTGCATTTTCAATAGTACGTTCTGCCTGTTCATTAGCCTGTTTTCTTGTAAGGTCAGCCTTTTCGTTAGCCTCTCTTATGTATGAATCAGCAGTAGTATTTGCAATGCTGATAGTATTTTCAGCCTCAGCCTTTGCATCGCTTATAATCTTATCAGCCTCTGTCTTTGCATCTTCAAGAAGTTTTTCAGATTCTGCCTTATTTTTTTCAATACTTTCAGCAGCCTCTTTCTTTATAGTTTCAGCCTGTTCATTTGCAACCTTTATGATACTGTCGAACATTGCACCAGGAGTAGCACTTGCTTTAGCCTTTTCGATTTCAGCATCTTTTTCTTCAGTAATCTTTGCGATTTCAGCTTCACTTTCAGATTTGATTTTTGCAATTTCAGCTTCCTTTTCGCTGACAGCATTTTTAAGTTCATTAAGCTGTTTTTCAAGTGATTTGATTCCCTGATTTTTAGCATTGATTTCAGCTTTAAGTGCATTGACTTCAGCAGGATTTGAACTTGCAAACTTAGCCTTTATTTCTTCCATACGCTGTTTTGCAATATTCATCTGATTTCTGAGTTTTTCTATTTCAGCCTTAGCCTCAGCAAGTTCAGCCTCTGTCTGAGGATTTGAAAGCTGAAGTAAAGATTCATCTGCATTGTTTCCTGCAAGTTTCTGTCTTGCAAATTCAACCTGTTTTTTAAGTCTTTCATTTTCAGCCTTTATATTTTTAAGTTCAGCTTCAAGCTTTATTGTATCAGCACTTCTTGCACCGTTCAGACCTCCGGACTGATTCTTGTGCATTTCAAGCTGTGATTTAAGTCTTTCGATTTCTGATTTTGCTTCAGCAAGTTCAGCCTTACTTTCAGAAGGAATTTCAACGCCTTTTCCCTCAAGAGCTTTTTTAAGATTTTCATTTTCCTGATTTGCATCTTCAAGCTGTTTTTCAAGACTTACAATTTTGTCGTTAAGTTCATCAAGATACTGATTAACATCTTCAATAACGAAACCTTTCTGACCCATTTTAGTAGTTCTTAAAATTACATTTTCGCTCATTAAAATATCTCCGTTCTCTGCAATGCAGTATTATTCACTATATTGTTAATTATATCATTTCTGTCATTTAATTTCAACATCTGTACATACAGAATTTTTTTCCGGTTTTTTGTGCATTTTAACGATAAAAAAGCCGGACTGTAAAAAGTCCGGCATAAAAATTTTCAAATCAGCTTCCGAGCATTTTGAGAATGGCATCGAGGTCATCATCTGTTTCTGCCGGAGCAGAATTATTATTTTTACTCTTATCATTATTGAGTCCGAGTGAAGAAAGCAGAGGATTGTCAACAGATATAACTTCTTCTTTCATACCTGATGAAGTTTTAGCTGTGTCAGCAGTTTCTTCAGAATCTGAATTGTCAATATCCTTGTCAAAATCATCTCCGCCAAAACCGGCAGCAATAACAGTGATAGTCATTTCGTCCTGCATATCGTCCTTGAATGCAGTACCGAAGATAAATTCAACACCGTCAGCAGCAGTATCTGTAATTTTCTTTGTAGCAGCATCGACATCTGATGAAAGAACGTCGTTTGACATAGCGATATTGATAAGAAGTCTCTTTGCACCGGAGATAGATGTTTCGAGAAGCGGGCTTGAGATAACTGCCTCGGCAGCTTCCTTTGCCTTTTCCTTTCCTGAACCATGACCGATAGCCATATGAGCATATCCTGCACCTTTCATGATTGTTGAAACGTCTGCAAAGTCGAGGTTTATGTAACCTTCTTCAACGATAAGGTCTGAAATACTCTTTACACCTGTTTTAAGAACGTCATCTGAAAGTGCGAAAGACTGTATCATAGTAAGGGGCTTGTCGAGACCGACAAGAAGTCTTTCGTTAGGGATAACGATAAGTGAGTCAACATATTTTTTAAGTTCAGCAATACCTGCCTCAGCCTGACGCATTTTCTGTTCTCTCTCAAAGAGGAAAGGCTTGGTAACGACAGCGACAGTAAGTATGCCCATTTCCTGAGCAATCTTAGCAACAACAGGAGCAGCACCAGTACCAGTACCGCCACCCATACCGGCAGTAATGAAAACCATATCAGCACCTTTAAGATGTGTTTCGATTTCATCTCTGCTTTCTTCAGCAGATTTCTGACCTATTTCAGGTTTATTTCCTGCACCTCTGCCCTTAGTAAGCTTAGCACCTATCGGAATTCTTGTAGTTGCCTTAGACTTGTTAAGAGCCTTTGCATCAGTATTTATTGCAATATATTCGATATTGTTTACACCGGAATCCACCATACAGTTTACGGCATTTCCTCCGCCTCCGCCGACGCCTATAACTTTAATATTGACATCTGGCTCAAGGGCTTCTTCATAGATAAAATCAGCCATTAATTACTCCTCCTATGTTTTATATCCTGAATTTTTTTAAAAAAGCTCAATCATTTAAATACACTATTATTTTATCATAAACAGATATATTTTGCAAGTATCTGAAATGTATTTTTTTATTTTTGAGTCTTTTTCACAATATTTCACTCTTTTATTACTCCATTTTTAACAATATTGTTATTCTTCATATTGATAATCTTCATCATCATAATAATCCTGCTGATAATCATCTGCTGAACTGCTTTCATAATCCTGATAGCCGTCTGTTTCGCCGTCATAATTGTTATAATCATCAGAATAATTATAATCAGGTTCGGAATACTGTTCCTGAGTTTCAACGTATTCATCAGCAACAGGTTCAGCAGTAGTAGTTGTAGTCTGTGTTGCTGAAGTTCCTCCGGAAGTAACAACCGGCTCTGTTGTAATGACATTGCTTGAAAATTCACCGTCAGTCATACGGAATGAACACTGATTTGTACCTACCATAGTTATATAGCCTACTTTTCCGGTTTCTTCAATAACTCTTTCAGCAAGAGTAAGTTTATATTCAAAATCAGTCCAGTCGCCCATTTTGAAAATATTTCCGTCACGAAACTTTATGATGACGTTTGACCTGTTTTCGATATTTATTGATTCAATTTTATTTCTGTCCTCACGATTATTAAGAACGTTTATAAAATCCTGAAATACTTCTTTCTGTTTTTCATCATCAGTATCAACAGTACTGCCTGCTGACGGTGAAAGTGGCTGGTATCCGTAAAACGTGGGGAGACCATTGTCGCCTGTTTCAGAAGTTTCAAGAATTTTTCCTTTTTCGCTTATAAGAATACTTCCGAGGTCATAGCTTATATTATATGAAGGTATGCATGGGATTATTTCTATATTAAGCGTTGAAGGCAGACTTACACTTACTTTTGCATCTTCAACATAAGTAAGGGCAAGAAGTTTCTGTCTTGTTTTTTCCTTATCCATCTTTACAATGTTCTGACCTGCTTTAAGTCCGGCAGTTTCTATAATATAATCCGCATCATATCTGTCAGAAGCTCCGAGAAAGGTTACTTCATTCAGATTAAAAAGCAGTGTACAGCTTAAAGTAATTCCAAGTCCGAGAACGGCAATTATAACAAGAAGTCCGTAAATTCCCATACTTCGTTTTCTGCGTCTGAGTCTTTTTATGCTGTTTTCACGTTCAATATTAACTTTTTCAACGTCCTTCATAAAAGGAATCTCCTTTCTATTCTGTTCTTTTTATATCTGCACCGAGTGCCGACAATGATTTTTCAAAATTCTCATAACCTCTGTCAATATGATTAAGACCTGTTATTACTGTCGTTCCCTCTGCCGAAAGACCTGCAACAGCCATTCCTGCACCGCCTCTCAAATCAGTAGCCTCAACTGATGCACCGTAAAGACGGTTTACACCATGAACTATTGCTGTTTTTCCGATAACCTGTATATCAGCACCCATTTTTACAAGTGCATCAGTATGACGATAACGGCAGTCAAATATATTTTCTTCAAAAACACTTGTTCCCTTAGCTTTAAGAAGTGATGCCATAAGAACAGCCTGTGCATCTGTCGGGAATCCCGGATAAGGCATTGTCTTTATATTTTTTATGGCTTTAAGTCCCGAACCGCTTCTGAGATAAATTGTATTTTCAGATGTGCTTATACTGCACCCCGCACATTCAAGCATTGAAGTAAATGATTCCATAGCATTTATGCAGGCATTTTTCAGAATTATTTCTCCGCCTGTTGATGCCGTTGCCGAAAGATATGTAGCACCTGCTATTCTGTCGGGCATTATGCTGTATTCACAGCCGTTAAGCTTTTTCACACCGTTTATAACAATTCTGCTCTCACCGTCACCCTTTATTTTTGCTCCGCATTTTCTGAGATATCCAGCAAGGTCACATATTTCGGGTTCTCTTGCAGAATTGTTTATAACTGTCTCTCCGTCCGCAAGAACTGCACAGAGCATTATATTTTCAGTAGCCCCGACTGAAGGAAATGAAAGCGATATTTTAGCACCATGAATTTTATCACGGACTCTGCATATTATTTTTCCGTATTCCTCTTTTATATCAACACCCATTTTTCTGAATCCGTCAAGGTGCATATTTATAGGACGTGAACCAAGTTCACAGCCTCCGGGGTAGGATACCGTACATTCTTTTACTCTGCCGAGCATAGCACCAAGAAATATTATTGAAGAACGCATTTCCTGCATAAGTTCCCCGTCTATTTCAGAACGGCATATTCCTGTATATTTTACCGTTGCCGTATTTTCTGAAAAACTGCATTTGAATCCGAGACTGTTAAGTATTCTGAGTGCGGAATATATGTCACTAAGGCAGGGGCAGTTATGAAAAATACTTTCTCCGTCACATAAAAGAGAGGCCGAAAGTATCGGCAATGCACTGTTTTTAGCTCCCTGTAAATCAAGTTCTCCCCTTAATCTTTTTCCGCCCTGTATAACAAGCTTTTGCATTAAAATCACCCCGCAGTATTTTTATATGCTATACTATGCTGTGGGGCAGTTTTGTGTTACTTTGAACTTATAAGCTTATCTACAACGGAAAGTATTCTCTGAGGTGTATCCTTTATTGCAAGCTCTGATGAATTATATGACATAACTTCAAGCTTTTCAGGATTTTTATAGAAATCATCAAGATATGATATGATTTTTTCAGGGGTAACATCTTTCTGTTCAATAACTATTGATGCTCCGGCTTTTCCAAGAACCATTGCATTATGATACTGATGATTTCCTGCAACTATCGGTGACGGAATAAGTATTGATGCCTTTCCCGCTGCTTCAAGTTCTGCAAGAGTAGATGCTCCCGAACGGCATACAACTATATCGGCACAAGCCATACATACTGCCATATCGTTTATATATTCAGTAATTCTGAGACGATTTGATTTAAGAGGTATTCCTGCTTTCTGCATAGCCTGCGGAAATGTATCCTTTCCCATTCCTCCATAGCCATGTATATGATTTATTCTGAGGTTATTTTTCGTATGCCATTTTATAACTTCCTGCATTGTATCATTTATACAGCCTGCACCGAGACTTCCTCCGAATGAAAGTATACACATATCATCATTAAAGCCGAGAATTTTTCTTGCCTCCTGCTTTGTCACTGATGAAATACTGCTGCGGACAGGCAGTCCTGTTACTGTATATTCAAAAGAACCTGTATCCATGTATTCAAGGGCCTCTTTTACTGTAAGCATAACATGGTTTACTTCCTTTGACAACAGCTTGTTTGTAACTCCGGGGTAAGCGTTCTGTTCATGAATTGCACAAGGTATTCCCATTTTTGATGCCATTCTTATGACTGGGCCTGAAACATATCCGCCTGTTCCTATTGCTATATCAGGACTGAAATTTTTTATAATCTCTTTTGCACGTTTACCTGATACAGCGAGATAACTTAAAGCCTGAATGTTTCTCTTTATATTCTTAAATGATATTTTACGCTGAAATCCTGCAACTTTTATAAACTCTATTTTATATCCTGCCTGCGGTACGAGCTTTGCCTCCATACCGTTTGGAGTTCCTGCAAAAAGGAACTCCGAATCAGGATATTTGCTTTTTATAATATCAGCTATGGCAAGAGCAGGATTTATATGTCCTCCTGTACCGCCTCCGGCAAGTAAAACTTTCATATGAAAAATACCTCCTTATGCAACATTTCTGTCATCTGATGAATTGTCATCAGTATTTTCTTCTTTAGGATAATATCGCTTTCTTGATATGTTAAGCATTATTCCCATTTCCATTAACTGCATTACTATTGCCGTACCGCCGTAACTGAAAAACGGGAGACTTATTCCTGTATTAGGGACAAGATTGCTTACAACGCAGAAATTGAATATAGCCTGTATAGCAATCTGTGTTGTTATTCCTATTGCAACAAGACAGCCGAATTTATCCTGACATCTTGCTGCTATTGAGTATCCCTCTATTATGAGTAATACAAATACAAGAATTATTGCAAAAGCTCCCACAAATCCGAGTTCTTCACAGACAATTGAAAATACAAAGTCACTCTGTGATTCAGGAAGATATAAATACTTCTGTCTTGAATTTCCGAATCCGAGGCCAAAAAGTCCTCCCGAACCTATCGCTATAAGTGAATTTGATGTCTGCCATGTATCGTTAAGAACATCAGCAAACGGGTCCTGCCACGACTTGAATCTTATCGAAAGATAACTGTCAGGATTCTGTGCCTGAGAATATATAACAAATCCTCCGATAACTGCAACTATTCCCGCTATGGTAAAAATCTGTTTAAGGCTTGAATCTCCGCAGAATATCATTGAAATTCCTATGATGCATATGAGAATTGTTCCTGAAACGTGAGGTTCTTTGTATATCAGAAATGCATATATTCCGATAAACAACATATTAAAAACTATACCGTTCAGCAAGCTTGACATTTTGTCATGGTGCAGTTCTATCATATAGGCAAGAAATACTATAAGCGTAAACTTTGCTACTTCAGAAGGCTGAAAGTTTACTCCTGCAATAATAATCCAGCGTTTCGCACCCATTGAACCGCCTTCATCAACACCTATAAAGAATACAAGTATAAGAAGAACCAATCCCAGAAGATAGAATATTATTGCTGTCGGAATGGAATTTTTTGTTTTCCGCAATCTCATTTTCTTGAAATTGTGATAGTCAAAACCTGTGAAGAATATCATTGCAACAAGTCCTATTGCAATATTTTTTGCCTGTGCCTTTGCATAATAAAGTCCGTCTCCTGTCTGTGAAAATGCCCACGCATAGCTTGCTGATGACATCATTACAAGACCTGTTCCCAGCAAAATCATAACATAGACGAAAAAAAGAAAACTTGTATCGCCGTACCTGACATTTCCGAGATAAAGCCTGCCTGCCTTTTTTATGCCTTTGAGAATAGGATTTTTTGTCCGTTTTCTCTGTGGCGTTTTTTGCTGTGCCATAGCTCCTCCTTTTAATTGCCGTTAAGTTAAAAAATCCTTATAATATTGTAAGTATTCCTATTATACCTGCAACGAGTCCGAAAAGAGAGAATGTTATTACTATTTTATATTCACTGAATCCGCTTAATTCAAAATGATGATGAATAGGAGTCATCTTGAAAATTCTCTTTCCCTGTCCCTTTTCGCCTGTTGCCTTAAAATGTTTCTTTGCAGTATACTTGAAATATGTTACCTGTATAACAACTGAAAGTGCTTCAAGGATATATACAAGTGATACAAGAACAAGCAGAAGATGTTTGTGAAGTATAAGTCCGACAGCCGTAACCGATGCACCGAGGAACATTGAGCCGGTATCTCCCATAAAGCATTTTGCCGGATTTAAATTCCAGACAAGAAATCCCAGACAGCCTCCTGCAACTGCCATTGTAAATATTGAAAGCTCATTGAATTTAAGTATGGCACATGCTACTGTAAATACGAGCATTGAAACAAATGTAACAGTTCCGCAGAGTCCGTCAACACCGTCTGTAAGGTTGACAGCATTTGTAAGATAGATTATAGCTGTAATCATAATCGGATAATATAAAATTCCGATGTCAAATGATACAAAGCTTAAATCTATGACTGTTGAAGTATCGCCAAAGGCATATAATGATGCGAGAAAAGCTCCGCCGAAAATAAACTGAAGAATCATTTTCTGTTTCGGAGTAAGACCATGATTATCTTTCTTTGCAACTTTTATATAGTCGTCAATAAATCCGAGAAGTGCAAAAAGCAGACAGAATATAACACAGCTTAAAACAGTAAGTGCTGAATTTATATTGCTTTTTTCCGTCATATCAATACCGCACTGCCATCTGTAAATACAGTATCCGGCAACGACACATACAAGTGTTGAAAAGATGAACATAAATCCGCCCATTGTCGGAGTCCCCTGTTTTTTGGCGTGCCACTTAGGGCCGTCCTCTGTTTTTATAGGCTGACCGAATTTTATTTTATGAAGATACGGCACAAGCCATATTCCTGAAACTCCCGCAACGGCACACGAAAGCAATGATACTATTATATTTATCCAGTAAGGCATTAAAAATCACTCCCCATATACTTTTGTTATTATTTCTTCAAGTTTCATTCCCCTGCTTGCCTTGAAAAGAACGGTATCGCCCTCTTTTACATAACCGGCAAAAGCTTCCGCAAGCTTTGTCTTATCATTGGAATGATATGTTTTGACTCCTGATTTTTCAGCTTTATCAGCTATATATGCAGACTGTTCACCATAGCAGAAAAGCATGTCAGGTCTGACTTCTGCAACCATTTCACCGACTTTGCTGTGAAGTTTTTCAGACATTTCGCCAAGTTCAAGCATATCACCAAGAACAGCTATTTTTCTGCCTGCTGTTTTCATATTTGCAAGAACTCCGAGAGATGCCTTCATAGAATCAGGACTTGCATTATAGCAGTCTGTTATAACGGTCTGACCTTTTTTCTGAGATATATTCTGCCGGAGCGAATCGGGAACAAATTCCGAAAAGGCTGATGCTATTGTATTATCATCAATACCGCAGATTTTTCCGACTGCAAAAGCCGTTACAGCATTCAGGACGTTATGCTTTCCGACTGCTGTAAGCATAACATGAACTGATTTGTCATTGTAAACAACATCAAATTCAGTTACACCATTATTCTCTGTTATGTTTACTGCCCTGTAATCAGCATCAGGATTATTTATTCCGAATGTATAGACAGGTCTTTCAAGCTTTGCTTTAAGAGTACATAAAAGCTTATCATCAGCATTTGTCACAAGAGGAGAATTTTCTTTCATTCCGTCAAGAATTTCAAGTTTTGCTTTAAGTATTCCCTCCTGAGATTTAAGATTTTCAATATGCGAAAAGCCTATGTTTGTTATTACTGCAATATCAGGAGAAGCTGTGCAGGTCAGCCTGTGAATTTCCCCGAAATGAGACATTCCCATTTCAATTACTGCCGATTCGCATTTTGAATCAAGATTAAGGAGTGTTTTCGGGAGACCGATTTCATTGTTAAGATTTCCCTGTGTTTTGAGTGTGTTGTATTTTTTGGACATTACAAGCGAAATCATTTCTTTTGTAGTGGTTTTTCCGACACTTCCCGTAACTCCTATAAGCTTTATATCAAATTTCATTCTGTAATAATGAGCTATCTGCAAAAAAGCCTTGCGACAGTCATTAACAACAATACAGGGGCATTCAGGGATTTCACGTTCTGTAACACACATTACTGCACCCTGTTCAACAGCTTTCGGCACAAAATCATGAGCGTCAAAACGTTCACCTTTTATTGCAATAAACAGACAGCCTTCTGTCAGATTTCTTGTATCAGTGCATACATCTGAAATTTCAGTATCAGAATCAACGGTTTTTCCGAGAGCAGATGCTATTTCGGAGAGCATTATTTTTTCCATTTTTTAAAATCCTTTCATTTTCAAAGAAGTTTCAGACCTTCTGCAACAACTTCACGTTCATCAAAATGAATGTGAACATTATCTGCAAGAATCTGATAATCCTCATGACCTTTTCCCGCAAGAACTATAACATCACCTTTCTGTGCAATTTTAAGTGCGTGATATATAGCTTTACGGCGGTCTGGCACAACATCATAAGGCTTTGTTCCTTCAAGACCTTTGAGAATATCGCTTATAATATCATCAGGATTTTCATTTCTGGGGTTATCAGATGTAACTATAAGATAATCTGCATACTTTTCAGCAGAATGTGCCATTTTAGGACGCTTTGAAGAATCTCTGTTTCCTCCGCACCCAAAAAGGCATATAAGACGGTTTTCAGTACATTTCTTGACATTAATCAGTATGTTTTCAATTGCATCAGGAGTATGTGCATAGTCGCATATGACTGCAAAGTCTTTTCCTGTCGGAATTACTTCACATCTGCCCTTTACTCCGCCGTAATTTTTTATTGATTCGATACAGTTTTCAATACTTATTCCCTGCTGAACGCATACGGCAATTGCACCTGTTATATTCATAACGTTGAACATTCCTGTCATAAGCATATCTATATTATAGCTCTTTCCGGAATTTTTAAGAATAAATTTTGTTCCTGTTGCCTTTATGCTTAAAAGTTCTGCTGAAAAATCAGTATTTTCTGAAACTCCATATGAATATTTTTCACAGGATATTTCATCATAAAGACGTTTGCCGTATGAATCATCAGTATTTATGATTGCTCTGTCACATATACTGAAAAGCATTTTCTTAGCCTGATAGTAATTTTCCATTGTCTTATGGTAATCAAGGTGGTCCTGAGTAAGATTTGTAAAAAGAGCAGTATCAAAATGTGTACAGCCTATTCTTTTCTGAACAAGTCCGAACGATGATACTTCCATTACAACATAATCACAGCCCTCATCAGCCATCTGTGCATAAAGTTTCATAAGGTCATATGCAAAAGGAGTTGTGTTCTCCGTATGAATAACCTTATCGCCGATTTCATTCTGAATAGTTCCGATAAGTCCGACCTTATGACTGTTATCTGTAAGAATTTTCTTTATTACATTAGTTATAGTTGTTTTTCCGTTTGTTCCGGTAACACCTATAAACTTCATTTTGCGTTCAGGGTGGCCAAACCATTTTGCACACAGCATACCATAGAAATCACGGGTATTTTCAACGATAATTTCATTTTTGCCGAGGTTAAGACTATGGTCTGCAACAACGGCTGATGCACCTTTTTTCAGCATATCCTCTGCAAATTCGTGACCGTCAAATTTTTCGCCCTTTATACAGACAAATATATATCCCTCTGATACCTTTCTTGTATCATCAGTAATTCCCTTTATTTCAATATTATCAAGCTCAGTCTGAACATTTCCCTCAAGAAGTTCATATAATTTCATAAAAAATCCCTCCGAAAAATTTTTACTCTGTTGCAGCACCGTCAACATAAAATTCAAGTTCAATTACAGTTCCCTTAGGTACTTGTGTTCCGGCAGGAACAGACTGCTTTTTAACAACTGCACCTTCTTCGGATACTGATGCACCTGTTGCCACATAGTTAAGTCCGCTGTAATTCATAGCATCATCAGCATCTTTAACTGAAATTCCCACAACAGCCGGAACTTCCGTCATTTCAGCATCAGGGTTCTCATCTGTATAAAGGAATACTGTGCCCGTATATGCAATAGATGTTCCGACAAGAGGCGACTGTGCCATAACAGTATCACCGTTGCCGATTACCTCACATTTAAATCCCTTTGCCTCAACAGTAGCCTTTGCATCAGCCACTGATTTATCAGTAACAAAAGGTACTTGCTGGTCAAGAGTTCCGAATTCTGATTCATCATATTCAGGATAATATCCAAGTTCGGGGAGAATATCCTCCATAATTTTTCTTGCTGTCGGAACAGCAACTTTACTTCCATAATAATCAATTTCCTTATTAGGCATATCAGCCATTACATAAAGAATAATTTCAGGGTCATCAGCAGGTGCAAAGCAGAGATATGAAGAAACATATTCATCTTCACCGTTTTCCGTTGTCATACCGATTTTTTGTGCAGTACCTGATTTTCCGCCTATTCTGTAACCTTTTATATATACATTGCCTGTTGTATTTCCCTCAACAACCTTTTCAAGAACATCACGCATTTTATCTGAAGTATCCTCTGAAACAACCTGACGTTTTACTGTTCTTTCGTTTTCAAGAACAACATTTCCGTCCTCATCAAGAATTTTGCTTACAACATAAGGTTCAAGAACGTATCCGCCGTTTATAGATGCTGCACATGCTGTTACAAGTTCCATAGGACTTACAGCCCATGACTGTCCGAATGATGTTACAGCAAGGTCAACTTCACTCATATTTTCTCTGGTCTGGCTTAAACTTTCTCCGGGGAGGTCAATTCCTGTTTTTTCAGTAAGTCCGAATGATTTAAGATAATAATAAAATTTATCAACGCCAAGCCTTGCACCTATCTGCATAAATGCAGGGTTACAGGAATTTGTTATAGCCTGAACAAATGTCTGTTCTCCATGACCTGAAAGATTATGACAGGCGATACCGTCCGGCCCTGTTCTGTCGGCAACGTCCTGACGTCCTGAACAATAGAATGAATCACCGTTTACATCAACAAGATTTTCCTCTATTCCTGATGCACTTGTTATTATTTTGAAAACTGAACCTGATTCATTGATTTCAGCAATAGCTTTATTTTTCCACTGTGCCTCACGTTCTTCTGCAAGCATAGCTTTTCTGTCATCTCCGGTAAGCTTTGCAATTTCACTTGCTTTATTGGCATCTGAAATTTCATAGGGGTTGTTAAGGTCAAAACTCGGACAGCTTGCCATTGCAAGAATTGCACCTGTATTGACATTCATAATAATTCCGCAGGCACGGTTCTGAACTTCAAATTCATCAACCATTTCCTGAAGATGCTTTTCAAGATAATGCTGAAGTGTTGCATCAATAGTAAGGTATAAATCATTTCCGTTCTGTGCCGGATATGTTTTTGAATATTTATACGGCATTTCTTTTCCGTTGGAATCCTTTGCGGAAATTACTTTTCCGTCAGTACCGGAAAGATATTCGTCATAATATGCCTCAACACCGTATGCACCGCTTCCGTCACCTGATGTAAAGCCTATTACCTGTGCTGCAAGTTCATTCTGAGGATAATATCTTTTTGTATCTTCTTCAACGTGAATTGATGTAAAATCATATTTGTCAAAATGTGCAAGAACTTCATCTGCAACAGGTTTTTCAACCTGAGTCTGCAAAACAGAATACTGTGAATTTTCCTCCATAGATGATTCAACATCTTCCGCAGTTATTTCAAGTTTTTCTGAGAGAAGTTTTATAGTTTCCTGCTTGTATGCCTCCGCAGATTCAGGGAGAGGAACTATCGGAATTTCATTTCCGTTTTCATCTTTATCAGGCGTTGGAACTACATATGTACCGTCTGCCTTTTCCTTATTTTCTTCGTCTATTCTTTCCTGAAGTTCCTCAATTTCATTTCTGAACTGTTTCGGGTCAAGATAGACTTTATATACTGATGCACTTCTTGCAAGAGGAGTGCCGTTTGTATCATAAATAGAACCTCTGTGTGCGGAAATATCTATTGTTCCGAAATGATAGTCATTAGCCTTTGCCTGATAGAATTTATTCTGAATAACAGAAAGATAAAAAATCCAGCCTGCTATCCCGAGGAATACCGCTGACATTACAATAGTCATAAAAAGTGAACTTCGTTTCCGCATAGATATAGTCGGCGGATTTATTTCATTTCTTTCCCGTATTTTACGGGAAGATGATTTTTTATCTTCATTTTTTTTTCTCATAAAATAAAAGTCTCCTTTTTCTGAAAAATAAAACAAGGCGGGATTTTTTACGATACCCCGCCCCAGACACCGCACAAACCGGCTGTTGTAAAAAGGACGGTATTATTATAATTATATATATACTATCCTTTTAAATATTCCAGACACCTGTCAATAAAGCTTCCGACCTTTGCGAACACACTGTCCTCTTTTTCCGGAACGCTTATAATATCACTGTTCTGAATTTTTATATATTCTATCTGTGAATTATCAATTTTTTTCATATGAAGAACATTTTCGGCATAATCTTCAAGATTTTTAAGTGAAACCTTTGCATCAAGCTCCGAACGTATTCTTACATTTTCAGCCTCAAGAGTTGCAAGCTGTGCATTTGCAGAAGTTATCTCATTGTATACACGGTTTCTTCTGTCAAGGGTTATAACAACCATACCGCATATAAGTACAGCAATAACTGTTATTAAGAAAACTGCTGTTTTTGAACCGCCTTTATTTTCATTTTTTATCTGCGAAATATCAGGAGCAAGCTCTGATTCTGAAGTGTTTCCGTCAGAACCTTCTTTATTTTTCTGACCTTTCTTATATTTTACGGACATCTTGACTCCTTTCGATTATTCTCAGCTTTGCACTTCTGCTTCTGTTGTTTTTCTCAAGTTCTTCTTCAGAGGGTTCAACAGGCTTTTTGTTAACAAGAAAACCTTTCGGTTTGTTTCCGCATATACACTGAGGAAAATCCGGCGGACAGGTACAGCCCCTGCACCAGCCTGCAAAACGCTGTTTTACAAGTCTGTCCTCAAGTGAATGGAAAGTTATAACGGACATTCTTCCGCCTGCTTTAAGGCTGAAAAAAGCCTCATCAAGTCCCTTTGAAAGATGTTCAAGTTCACCGTTGACGGCAATTCTTATAGCCTGAAAAGTTTTCTTGCAGGGATTTTTTTCACGTCTTACTTTCTGCGGAACGCTGTTTTTTACGATTTCAGCAAGTTCAAGAGTAGTACGAACAGGTGAGATTTCACGCTGTTTCACAATATTTTCGGCAATACGTCTTGAAAATTTTTCCTCACCGTATTCAAATATTATTCTTGAAAGTTCCTTTTCAGAAAACGTGTTTACTATATCGAAAGCACTTATTCCGTCCTGACTCATACGCATATCAAGAGGAGCATCAGTGTGATATGAAAAACCTCTGTCAGCCGTATCAAGCTGATGTGAGGAAACACCCAAATCCATTATAACTCCGTCAATAAGGTCTATGCCGAGGTCATCAAGAATGCATCTTATATCAGAAAAATTTGACTTTATAATCTTTACATTATCAAATTCCGCAAGTCTTTCTGATACAGCACATATAGCATCAGGGTCTCTGTCGAGTGCAATAAGCAAGCCGTCAGAATCAAGTCTTTTAGCTATTTCATATGAATGACCGCCACCACCTGCGGTACAGTCAACATATATTCCATGAGGATTTATATTAAGTCCGTCTATACTCTCATTAAGGAGAACGGAAACATGAGAAAAATTCATTTTTAAAGCTCCTTTTTTGACGGAAACAGGTGAAATATAGTGTCATCAAATCCGTCTATTAACATTATACCGCAAGTAATAGACTATTTCAATAGTTCAATATGACGAATAAACGCAAAAAATGTCTGTTTTTTTAAGATATTTCCTACAAAAAAACGCTCCGGCGTGCGCACACCGGAGCGTTATATTCTTCAAACTTTAAAGCTTATTTTTGAATTTTACTGTGCATATGCAATGTCGTATTTAGGGGATTTGAGTCCGAGACATGCTCTGAGGTCATTGCCTCTCACATCAATCTGACCATCAATAATTACATTGTAAATATATCCGCTGTCACCGACATAAGGGGCGAACCAGTTTTCAGGATTATCAGAAAGCGTTATTCCGTAATCGGATTCGATACATTTCTTTACTTCTTCCGCAGACATATATGTAACTGTTCCATAATGGGGGTCACATACTGAGTCATATTCGCAGTAAACGCTTCTGAGATAAGGCACGTCCTGACTGAAAACATCATAACAGTTAGCTGAGTATCCTCCGCTTGAGGCAGAGAACATTGTAAGAGCAAAATCTCCGTCATAATAGAGTGCCTCACCAAGAACTGAACGGCATATATCTATTACATTCTGAGGGGGATTAGGCTTGCAGAGAAGGTCGTGGCTGTCATTTCCATAGAATTTTATATATGTATATACGGCAACAGCCTGTGCTTTTATAGCTTCTTCATGCATACTTCCGCCGACTTCTCGGTATACTATTCCGGCAACAGCGTCAAGAACGTCCATTGTTTCACCGTTAACAGAAACTATCTCGCCATCAGTTGTCCCTGTGTTCATGAGATATGTACCCTGATAATAGTGGAAAAGTATATCCTGATAAGACCAGCCTGCGTATGTGGCATAAGCGTTAGCACCATTCTGGCTGAGACCGACACCATGTCCCCAGCCGTATGTAGTAAATGCAAATTCTCCTGAAGAAGGGCTTGCAATTTCTATCTGCTTCTGGACAGGTGTTTCGCCCGAACCTGAACCGGATTGATACGGTACTTGTGAAGTGCCGTTTTCTGACACTTCTGTTGATTTATCCGTAGTTGTAGCTGAATCTGATGAATTTACAGTTGTAGTTGTGGTAGTCTGAGTTGTTTCTGATTCAGCTGAAACAGTTGTCTGGGTTGTTTCCGGGATAATTTCATAACTAATCAATGATAAGCTTGAATCATAATCTGTGATTTCCGCTTTCCACCAATTTGATTCACTTTCTGTTTCCTTTTCGTCTGATGACTCATAGAGTTCAGATGAAACTTCCGTTGCCGGTAAAACAGCATCTGTCGTGCCGAGTGTTGTTTCAGCTTTAGAAAGCCTATTTGCTCCCGCAATCATCAGCAGTGCCGCTGCTATTACGGACACACTTTTAAGTGGTTTCTGAATATTCATAAATTACTCCATCTCGCCGATTTCATCGGTTTTATTTTTCCCGAAAAGAGTTTTTGTTCTCGGGAAAGTGATTATGCTGTCCCTTTTCTTATAATATAGGAGACCGCATGAATCCCACCGCAATCCGAACCGTTCAGATTTTGTCTGCTCTTATCTCTATTAATTTGTTTTTGTCTCAGGCTCTTGCCTGTGTTCTTCAATATAAGCCTCCGTTCTGCCGATATTCTCCATGGAGGTTTCACCTTTTCGCAGTCTCCTTGCGACCACTATAAAGCGTGAATTGTCAGCGTCCGAGTAGCACGTTGAAAGTGTGAGAAGCTTGTCACCGTACTTTACATCAACACCGGTATCCACAAGAGAATTCTGTTTTATTCTATCGACGTAATAATTAAAGTCATCTTCTGTATCAAGTTCCTCCATGTTCCAGTAGTGGAAGTCGGTGTCCCCGAAGCTTCCGCTTGTAATTATGAAGCCGAAGATAACATATTGATAATCCCTGTAATCAGAACTAAGCTGTATTATGGGATTGTCAGCATAAAAACTATGGTCACGACGGTAATAATGCAGAGAGCCGAACATTGTGTCATTAAGCATATTGTGACCATATATCACAATATTTTCTGACTGCGACTCCTCATCTGAACCTAAAATGTTCCTGTAATCCATGTAAAGAGTACCCTCATAAAGATACTCGCCGTCAAGACCTCTGTGCAGGTAATATGTATTTGGTTCTGCCTGCGTTTCTTCATTTGAAGGCTCAATGACGAAAGGATAATTTACATAAGTTCCGTCAATCTTGAGCCAGCCGGCTATATCCGGGTTTATATGATAAAGGTTTTTTGTTTTCTGAGTTATACCGCTTGGGGAAGGACTGTATTCAAAAAGCGTGTCCCAGTTTTCAGGGAGAACGGATTCCGATTCAGTCTGAGATTCCGGTTCTTCAACATGAAGTGAAGAAACATCAATCGGCGGTACTTTTTTATTGTCATCGGACGAACCGAAAAACAGTACAGCTCCGATGACAAGAATTATAGTAAGTATCACAGCAATTATAACTGCAATAACTGTTTTTTTCTTTTTTGACATTGTCTCACCGTCTTATATTAACCATAAGGAACGAAACCGTCATCTTTATATCTTTCAACGTTATTATAATCATAATAAATTGACGGCCATTTTACATTGGGATTTGTTGAAGAATTCTGAGTACCTGCAAGCGGGTCTTCACCGTCACGCAGACGTCTTGCCATTATAACAAGTCTGCCCTCTCTTTCCTTTCCGAATATTTCATTGCATGTAGAAAGAGTTATAAGCGGGTCACCATATTTTACATCAACATCATTAAGGCGAATATTTCTTCTTTTAGCCTCATTTACAAAATCATAAAATTCCTTTTCATCGTCAAAGTTGAGAGCGTTCCAGTATTCATATCTTGTATCGGTCTTGTCGTCCGCATCAACAATCATAACTGAAAAGATTTTATATTTATAGCAGAAGTAGTTTGAATTAAATTCTATTATCGGGTGTTCTTCATAGTAATAGGAATTGTCCTTATACATTTTAAGACTTCCGAACATTTTACCCGTAGCCATTTCGTGACCGTAAATAATAATATTATCGGAACTTTCCTGCATAACGCCGTCCTTGACTTCATCAAAGATATTACGGTAATCTATAAATATAGAACCTGCTCTTGCCTCATCACCGGAAACGGTTTTATTGAGATATTCAACGTTATCCTTGCCTTTTACAACAGGATAGAAAACATCAGTATCAGGAATATTTATAACACCGACAACATCATGATTCATATTATAGAGTTTTTCCGCACTCGGAGTCATAATATATTTTATATTCGGGGTTTTATCTGTATCCTGAGAGGGCTGGGAATTATCAGGTTCGCTGTAATCCTCCATAATATCCTCATATTTATTCTGGGCAGTAGTAGTATCTATATAGTAATCAAGAACTATATAACCGCATACAACTATTGTTATGACCGAAATCATATATATAATCTTACGGCATTTTTCAAGTATGCTGTCCTCTCTCTGAGGAAACAGGGAAAGGAAATTTTCCTTGAAGGATTTTCTTTTTCTCTTTTTCTTTTTTTTCTTCTTTTTAGGAGGAGTTGAGACAGGTTCAGAAAATTCAGCAACTTTCTCAATAGGTTCAGGAATATTCTGAACAGGTGGCACAACAGCTCTTTTAAGAGGTCTTAAAGGAGGGAGTTCCTCCGGTTTTTCAGGAATTTCCGTATGTTCTGTTATTTTTTCCTCCGCAGGTTCACGAATTGTTTCATTGTGAATTTCTTCTGTTTTTTCAATTTTTTCAGCAGGTCTGGTAATTTTTTTCTGTCTGCTTGTTTCTTCAAGAACAGCAAGGAGTTCGCTGTCCTTATTTTCAAGCTTGTTTACCCTTTCGGAGATACGTCTTGACATTTCATTTTCCCATTCCTGAGAAGAAATGGTATTGCTGTTTTCATCGAAATCGTTTTTATTCATTCTTTAAAGAATCCTCCGAAAGCAGATTCTCAACTGTTTCAAAAGCATATTTTACAGCAGAGAGTCTTATATTTTTGCGTGATTTATCATCAAGTTCCCATAATTCAGGAAGTCTGACAAAGCATCTGCCGTCAAACCAGAAACCTATATAAACAGTTCCGACAGGAGTTTTTTCAGTTCCGCCGTCAGGCCCTGCAATTCCGGTAACGGATATGCAGACATCAGCACCTGATTTTTCGTGCAGACCTCTGACCATAGCTTCAGCAGTCTGAGAGCTTACAGCCCCATATTTCTGAAGTATTTCTTCAGGAACACCGAGAAGATTATGTTTCATACGGTCTGAATAAGTACACAGTCCGAGTTCAAAAACAGATGAAGCACCTGAAACAGAAGTAATCATCTGAGAAACAAGTCCGCCGGTACAGCTTTCAGCAGAAGCTATTTTCCAGTTTCTTTGCTTTAACAATTTTACAACATGTGATACTGTTTTGTCAAGTTTATTGTCATCACATTCAGATAAATATCTATCTTGAACCAATATAAACACCCTCTCTTATATATTTTACACAAAATATGCGGAGATTTTATTAATATATCATTAATAAAACGCAATTTTAAACATAAAAGACTTTCATTTCAGTATCTTCAACAGCTTTCTGAATGAGCGGTTCAAAATCAAACTGATTCTGAGCAGATTCAACATCAGCAAGGTTTGGTCTTACTTTCGGGTGCTTAGGAGTAAATACAGTACAGCAATCCTCATAAGGAAGTGTTGAAATGTCAAATGTATCGATTTTTCGTGATATTTCAACTATTTCAGTTTTATCCATACCGATAAGCGGACGGAAAACAGGCATACGGCATACAGCATCAGTACAAGCGATTGCAGAAAGAGTCTGACTTGCAACCTGTCCGACACTTTCACCGGTAATAAGTGCAAGACAGTCATCTTGTCCGGCAATTCTCTGAGCAATTTCCATCATTATCCTACGCATTATTACAGTAAAATATTCTTCAGGGCAGTTATTTTTTATAGCCTCCTGAATTTCAGTGAACGGAACGCAGAAAAATGCAATATTTCCGCAGTAACCTGTCATTTTATCGCAAAGCTGTTCAACCTTGAGTCTTGCTCTTTCGGAAGTATACGGAGGACTTACATAATGAATTGCAGAAATATGTATTCCACGCTTAGCCATCATATATCCCGCAACAGGACTGTCAATTCCGCCTGAAAGAAGAAGCAATGCATTACCACTGCTACCGACAGGAAGTCCGCCTGCACCCTTGATATTTTCAGCGTGAACATATGCATTTGTATCACGTATTTCAACAGTAACAGTGATTTCAGGATTTTTAACATCAACTTTAAGATTAGGGAATTTTTCGAGAAGAACTCCACCAAGTTCATTGCATATTTCAGGAGATTTCATAGGGAATGACTTGTCTGCACGTTTAGCAGTAACCTTAAAAGTTCTTACATAAGGCAGAACATTTTCAAGATATTCAACGCTCTGTGTACATATATCTGAAAAATCCTTTTCACATACGCATACACGGCAGATTGAGGCAATTCCGAATATTTTCTTCAGAATTTCAATAGCTTCGGAAAGGTCATTCATTTCTTCATCAGGTTCAACATATACTGTTGACTGGGCTCTTGTTACAGAAAATTTTCCGATTTTTTTAAGTCTGTATTTTATATTCTTTATCATTATGCTTTCAAAAGAATTTTTATTCAGACCTTTAAGAGCGATTTCACCATATTTTAAAAGTATAATTTCTTTCATAATAAAAAACTCCAGTTATTTTGATTTAAGAATTTTTTGCTGACCTTCTTTAAGAACATCAACAAATTTATCGATTTCTTCCTTTGTATCCGAAAAGTCAAAGCTTATCCTCAATGCACTGTCGGCAAGTTTCTGACTCAAGCCAAATTCATCAAGAACACCGCTTTTAGCTCCCTTTGAACAGGCTGAACCGCTTGAAACATAAATCTTATGACTTTCAAGCCAGTGCAACATTATTTCCGAACGTATTCCCGATACTGATATATTCACTATATAAGGAGAAGCATCAGGCTGGGAATTTACTGTTATGTCATCAAGTTCAGAAAGACGCATGCAGAGGTATTCTTTAAGCTCTGAAACATATCTGTAATGTTCATCAATATGCGGATTCATAGCTTTAACAGCCGAACCGAATCCCATTATAAGCGGAACGCTTTCAGTTCCGGAACGTATGCCGTTTTCCTGTTTTCCACCATTTATAATCGGAACAAGTCTTATTCCTTTTTTTATGTACAAAGCACCGATACCTTTTACGGCATGTATTTTATGACCACTGAGGGATATTAAATCAGCGTTAAGTTCTCTTGTTTTTACAGGAATTTTCATAAATCCCTGAACACAGTCACAGTGCGTCACAGTATCAGGAAATTTTCTTTTAACTGCCGTAAAAATTTTTCTGACAGGAAGAATATATCCTGTTTCATTGTTCACAAGCATAACTGATACAAGAATAGTATTTTCATCAACAGCGTTTATAAAATCATCAGGATTGAAAATTCCGTTCTTATCAGGGGAAATTCTTATTACTTCAAACCCCTGTTTTTCAAGCTCATTGATACTTTCCTTTACTGAAGAATGTTCAACTGATGATGTCACGATGCGTTTTTTTCTTTTTCCATAAGCCATAACAGCACCTTTTAAAGCCATATTACTGCTTTCGGTAGCTCCGGAAGTAAAATATATACATCTGCTTTCACAGCCTATTGAATCCGCAATAATTTTTCTTGCCTCATCAACAGCAAGCTGTGCATCAAGTCCCATAGAATGAAGTGAAGAAGGATTTCCCCATAATTCCGAAAGACCTCTGTTTACAGCCTCAACAGCCTCCTGACAAGGTTTTGTGGTAGCGGCATTATCAAAATATATACTCATTTAATTTTATCACCTTCTGTTTTATTATATCACAACCCCTAAAAAATTTCAATTAATTTTCAAAATTATTCTGATTTTTTTCTTTCAAACTCTTTCAATCCGGATTAAAATGTGATATAATAAAAAAAACATTACAAACTCAACGGAGGATAACAAAATGAATCCGGATTTAAAGCATATCAGAGAAAAAGAAAAATATCTGCTTTCTTTCCTGCTTGGATTTACAGCACTTTTAGTATCACTCATTCCGATAATAATTGCGGACAAGGGTTATTTTATATACTACGGCGACTATAATTCACAGCAGATTCCGTTCTACATACTTGCAAACAATGCCGTCAGAAACGGTCAGTTCGGCTGGAACTGGTTTACCGATTTGGGTTCTGACTTTATAGGCTCATATTCATTCTATCTTATAGGCAGTCCGTATTTCTGGATTACAACGCTTCTCCCGAAATTTCTTGTAACAATTTCAATGCCTTTTTTATTATGTATAAAACATGGAATGGCAACTATGACGGCATATGCTTTTATAAGAAAATTCGTGCGGAACAAATATGCCTGCGTAACAGGCGGACTTCTTTATGCATTTTCAGGATTTCAGATTTTCAATATATTCTTCAATCATTTTCAGGACGTAACATCATTTTTCCCGCTTATGCTCATAGCTATGGAAGAACATATCAATAATAACCGCAAGGGAATTTTTGCTGTTACTGTTGCATTTATGGCATGTCTGAATTACTTTTTCTTTACAGGTCAGGCGGTATTCCTGATACTGTATTTTATTGTAAGATTAAAATGCCCTGATTTCAATGTAAACTTAAAAAAATTCCTTACACTTGCACTTGAAGCCGTATGCGGTACAATGATTGCAGGATTTATACTTCTTCCGTCCGCAATGATAATTCTTGACAATTACAGAGTTACAGAATATCTTTTTGGAATGGATATGGTTGCATACAACGACAAAACACGCATATGGAGAATTATTCAGTCATTCTTTATGCCTGTTGATGTCCCCGCAAGACCTAATCTCTTTGATTCAAAATATGCAAAATGGTCATCAATAGGCGGATATTTTCCATTATTCTCAATGGCAGGAGTTATTGCCTTTATACAGAAAAATAAAAAGCACTGGGCAAGCCGTCTGTTTTTTATATGCACAGTATGTGCATTTATTCCTGTTCTGAACAGCAGTTTCTATATGCTCAACAGTGCATACTATGCAAGATGGTTCTATATGCCGATACTCATTATGGCTATGATGACAGCTCATGCACTTGATGATGAAGATGCTGATTTTTCACTGGGAATTAAAATATCATCAGCAATGCTTGTAGCATTCGGAATAATTTCACTTCTTCCGAAAAAAGAAGATGATAAAATAATATGGTTTGACCTCCCGAGAGATATGATTTATTTCTGGCTTACTATGGCTGTTGCAGTTCTGTTTATGGTATTTACATATATCATATGGCTGAAAAAGCAGTCAGGAATAAAGTTCATCAATCAGGCAACAGCTTTAACTGTTGTGGCATGTATAGGCTGTACCCTTTTAGCTGTAATTTATGGTGCGAACTCTCCGAAAACTGCAATTGAATTTGTTGATGCCTCTGTAAAAGGTCAGGACAGTGTATATGAACAGGTAAGCGAGGATAATTTTTTCAGAATTGATATTTCAAAAGATTATGACAATTATCCTATGAGCTGGGGACTTCCCACAATGAGAGCATTCCAGAGTGTTGTATCTCCTTCAATTATGGAATTTTATGATAAAATAGGTGTTCAGCGTGATGTTGCATCACGCCCTGAAACCTCCCACTATACATTAAGAGGACTTTTTTCCGTAAAATATTACTATCAGAAAAATGACCGATATAAAAATACAGATTCAAAAGAAGAAATAAATATTCCTGAAGAACTCCCCGGATTTGAACTTGTTGAAAACGGAAAATATTTTGATATCTATGAAAACAAGCTGTATATTCCTATGGGTTTTGCCTATGATTCATATATAAGGGAATCCGATGCCGAAAAATACGGAAACACTATGACAGAAAAAGCCTTGCTTTCTGCACTTGTTCTTAATGATGAACAGATTGAAAAATACAGTGATATTCTGAACGAAAAAACTTCTTCTGAAATATCAGGACTCAGCAAAAATGATTACAGAAAACTCTGTGAAGAAAAACAGAACGTCTCATCAGATTCATTCAGATATGATTCCTATGGTTTTGAATCAGAAATAACACTTGAAAAATCTCAGCTTGTATTTTTCAGTGTTCCTTACAGCAAGGGCTGGTCTGCTGAAGTAAACGGAAAACCTGTTGACGTTGAAAAAGTTTCATATGGATTTATGGCTGTAAAGGCTGATGCAGGACAGAATACAATTACATTCAGATACAGAACTCCCGGACTTTATGAGGGATTTGCAATTTCATTTGCCGGAATAGTCATTCTTTCTGCATACCTTATTGTATCACGCAAGAAAAAAGAGAAAAACGGTCACAGACATTATTACAATTATAATTCCTGTGAAAATAAAATAAGAGCCTCTCTTGAATATGAGAAAAGCTTTGAAAATAAATTTAAAGGAGACTGATTAAAATGCATCTTGAAGAAAAAACACTTTCAAGTGAAACCGTCTATGAGGGAGTAATATTTACTGTAAAAAAAGATTCTGCCGAACTTGAAAACGGGTGCGTTGCAAGACGTGACATCATAATTCATTCAGGCGGAGTATGTGTTATTCCTGTAACTGAAAACAATGAAATTTTTATGGTAAAACAGTACCGCTATCCGTTTCACGAAATCACATGTGAAGTTCCTGCCGGAAAACTCAACAAAGGTGAAAATCATGCTGAATGTGGCAGACGTGAACTTCTTGAAGAAACAGGCTGTACATGCAGTGAATATATTTACCTCGGCGAAATGTACCCTACTCCTGCTTACAATTCCGAAATTACTTATATGTATCTTGCAAAGGGTCTTGAATATAAAAAACAGAACCTTGACAGCGATGAATTTCTTGATGTTGTAAAAATTCCGCTTGAAAAGGCTGTTGAAATGGTTATGAACAACAAAATCAAGGACGGAAAAACTCAGCTTATAATACTTAAAGCTTCAAGACTTCTTAAAATATAAAAAAAGCATACCGCAGATAATAATTGCGGTATGCTGTAAAAAATTATTCTTTGGATTCTTCGGATTCGGCAAGCTGTCTTTCATATGCATCAAGAACAGCATTTTCAAGTTCTTTTCTTGCCTCAGCAGTAATCGGGTGAACTACATCACGGAATATTCCGTTTTCATCTTTTCTGCTCGGCATTGCTGCAAAGAGTCTTTCTTCTCCCTGCACAACCTTAATGTCGTGTACAGCAAGCATATTATCAAATGTAACTGATACAATTGCTCTCAGCCTGCCCTCCGTAATAAGCTTTCTGATTTTTACATCTGTGATTTCCATAAAACAACCTCCCTGAAAAAAATCCGGCAACAGCTTTTTTGCTATGGATATAATTGCCGTTGTCAGAGTAAAATATACATAGCTGTCTGTTATTTTTCCGGCATAAATATTATACATCATAAATTTTCAAATTTCAATAAGATTAAGGATAAGGTGATAATTTTGTTAGAAAACATACTAAAAGGGCGAAAACACATTCATTTCATAGGTATAGGCGGTTCAGGAATGTATCCTCTGGCTCAGATACTTCATTCTCAGGGATACTATCTTACCGGTTCAGACAACAATGAAACCGAAACTCTTGAGGCTGTAAGAAAGATGGGTATACCTGTCTTTATGGGACAGCGTGCTGAAAATATTGAAGGTGCTGACCTCATTGTTCATACTGCCGCAATAATGGCTGACAATCCGGAACTCATTGCTGCAAAGAACAGCGGTGTGCCTGTTCTTGAAAGAAGTGACCTTCTCGGAATAGTTACAAGCTGGTATGACAATGCAATATGCGTTTCAGGCACTCATGGAAAAACAACAACAACATCTATGATTACTCAGATTCTCTATACTGCAAATATAGACCTTTCCGCATATATAGGCGGAAAACTCCCCTGCATACATGGCAGCGGAATAGCAGGAAAAAGTGATATACTTGTCTGTGAATCCTGCGAATTTGTTGATACTTTTCTGAAACTCTATCCTGATATAGCTGTAATTCTCAACATTGATGCTGACCATCTCGACTATTTCAAAACTGTTGACAACATCATAAAATCATTCCATAAGTTTGCCGAAAACACAACAAAGGCTATTATAATAAACAAAGATGATGCAAATTCAATGAAATCAATTGAGGGTATAACAGGAAAGGAAATCATCACATTCGGCAAGGATTCTTCTTCTGACTACTATCCCGAAAATATCAGAAAAATAAATGGTCTCCAATCAGAATATACACTTATGCATAAAGGTGAGGCTCTTGGTAAAATAACTCTCCACGTTGCAGGAAATCACAATATTTTAAATTCCGTAGCAGCAGCCTGTGCTTCACTTTATGTCGGTGCTGACTTTGAATCCATTCAGAAAGGTCTTGAGAACTTCAGAGGTGCATCAAGAAGATTTGAAAAACTCGGCTTTGAAAAGGGCGTTACTGTTGTTGATGACTATGCTCATCACCCCACAGAACTTGAGGCAACTCTTTCTTCCGCAATGGAAATGGGATTCAACAGAGTATGGGCAATTTTCCAGCCCTTCACATTTTCAAGAACAAAACTTCTCCTTGATGACTTTGCAAGAGTTCTTTCAATTCCTGATAAAGTTGTCCTCACCGATATTATGGGTTCAAGGGAAAAAAATACATTCGGAATTTTTACAAGAAACCTTGCAGAAAAAATTCCGGACTGCATATGGTTTCCGCAGGACGAATCTGCTGAATATACTGACGAAAGAAAATATTTCAACTTCCAGCAGGTATGCGATTATGTATGCGAAAATGTTTCCGAGGGCGACCTTGTTATAACTCTCGGCTGCGGCGATGCCTATAAAATTGCTAAAATGATTCTGAAAAAACTAAAGGATTAAAAGGTGATTAATATGCTTAAACAAAAAGACATCGAGATTTATGAATACATCAAAAAACGCATAGGAGAGGGATTTTCTCCGTCTATTCGTGAGATTCAGAATGCTATGGGTTACAAATCAACTTCAAGTGCCTTTATTCATGTTAAAAATCTTATTGATGCCGGTATGATAGAAAAATCAGACAGTCTTAACCGTTCACTTCACCTTCCGAACTTCAACACAATAACAGTTCCCGTTATGGGAACTGTTACTGCCGGAAATCCCGTAACCGCATATGAGGATATTACAGGATATATTTCCTTTGATTCAGGAAAACAGTATGAAAATCCTCTTTTCGCACTTAAAATAAAAGGCGAAAGTATGATTAATGCCGGTATTCTTGACGGTGACGTTGTTGTTGTTGAACAGTCACCCTATGCGGAAAACGGTGATATAGTTGTTGCTCTTGTTGACGGAGAAGAAGCCACCGTCAAACGTTTTTACAAGGAAAACGGTCATTTCAGGCTTCAGCCCGAAAACGATACAATGTCTCCGATTATTCTTGAAAGTGTAAGAATTGTCGGAAAGGTTGTAGGTCTTAAAAGATATTATTAATTCAGGAAAGGATTTTTAAAAATGCTTAATGAAGTAAAGGTTATTATATGCGGAAAGGAATATAAGCTCAAAACTGCTGAAACTCCGAATTATATATATAATCTCGCACGTTCTCTTGAAACAAAAATAAATGATATGATTGAATCAGGAAACGGAATTTCTCCGTATTCAGCATCAATTATGGTTTCACTCGGACTTATGGACGATATTAACAAAGCAAATGAACATCTTGACGGTCTGCGTGATGAAGCAAAAAATTATGTCGATGAAGCAGGCAAGGCAAGAATTGAACTTGAATCAGCAAACAAGGAGATTGAAGTTCTTAAATCAAAAATCGAACAGCTTGAAAATACTATAAAACTTAAGGAACTTAAAAGTACAATTCATGATTAAAAATATGGAAATCCTCGCCCCCGCAGGAAGTTTTGAATCTCTCGAATCAGCTCTCAGATGCGGTGCTGATGCTGTATACATAGGCGGAAAATATTTTTCCGCAAGAGGAAATGCCTCAAACTTTTCAAATGACGAAATAGCTGATGCCTGCCGTCTGTGCCACCTTTACGGTGCAAAGCTTTATATTGCAGTAAATACGGTTATTGCAGACAGTGAAGCTGATGCTTTCTGCAAATACATAAAATATACATCATCAGCAGGTATTGACGCATATATAGTTCAGGACTGGGGCTGTATATATCTGATAAAAAAATGCGTTCCTGATGCTGTAATACATGCCTCAACACAGATGACAATACACACTCCGAAAGGTGCTGAATTTGCAAAATCACTCGGATTTTCAAGAATAGTTCCCGCAAGAGAACTTTCATGCGAAAAAATAGAAGAAATTACAAATTACATTCCCGAAACAGAAGTATTTGTACATGGTGCATTGTGTATGTCTGTATCAGGGCAGTGCTATTTTTCAGCTATGATTGGTTCACGCTCCGCAAACAGAGGTGTATGCGGTCAGGTGTGCAGGTTGCCTTTTTCATCATGCGGAAATAAAAAATTTTCTGCCCTCTCACTAAAAGACCTTACACTTTTAAATCATATCAGAGAACTTGAAAAATGCGGTGTATGCTCTCTTAAAATAGAAGGAAGAATGAAACGTCCTGAATATGTTGCATCTGCCGTTACTGAAACAAAAAAAGCTCTTTCAGGACAGATTCCTGATATTGAAATGCTTAAATCAGTCTTTTCAAGAGACGGTTTCACAGACGGATATTTTACAGGAAAAAGAAACCACATGTTCGGAACTCGCTCAAAAGATGATTCCGACAGGGATTTGCTCCCTTGTATAAGGGAATACTATAAAAAACAACCTCAGATTTATTCACTTGAATTTAAAGTTAATATAACAGAAAATCAGAAAGCAAAACTTTCTGCATATTGTCCTGAATGTAATCTTTATTCCTATGCAGAGGGTGAAATCCCTGAAAAAGCTCTGAAAAAACCTCTTGATTTGGAATACACCGGAAAACAGCTTTCAAAATTGGGAGATACATTATTTAAATTTATCGGTGTTTCAGGATTTATTTCAGAGGGTGTTATCCTAAAAGCATCGGAACTGAATAATTTAAGACGTGAAGCTGTTCAGAAAATGGAAGAAAAAATTATCGAAAAAAATACTCCGCATTATTCCGTTTCAGAGTATTCACCGGAAATTCCCACAGTTCAGAAATCTGAAATCAAGAATACTGAAATAAGAATACAGTGCAGAAATGCCCGTCAGGCAAAATATTCAGAACCTTTTGCGGATATGCTTATAATTCCGGCTGATGAATGTATGCAGGCTGTTGAATACGGCATAGATGTAAATAAGATATGCATTGCCCCTCCAAGATTTATAACTGATGAGAGAGAGGAAATATTTAAAATCACAGAACTTAAATCTATGGGAATAAATCATCTTCTCTGCGTAAATCCTGCATATATACAGACAGGAAATGAACTTGGAATGATTCTGCATGGCGGATTCGGGCTTAATGTCACAAATTCATTCTCCTGCAAGATGCTTGCGGAATCGGGACTTGATGATATTACGCTTTCTTTTGAGATGAAACTTTCACAGCTTAAAAAAATAAATTCACCAATTCCGAGAGGAATAATCGCATACGGACAGTTACCGCTTATGCTTGTACGCAACTGCCCTGTAAGCAATGAATCAGGCTGTGCAAAATGCACCGGCTCAATAACTGACCGTACAGGACGCATTTTTCCTGTAAGATGTCATAAAAAAGAATATGCCGAAATTTTCAACTCTGATACGCTTTATATCAATAAAAAGGATTTTTCAGAGTTCGATTTCGTTCTGATTATGCTTGGAGATGAAAATGCAGAACAGATAAAAGACCTTTCTGAAAATTTCGGAAGAACTGATTTTAAACACCCGAATATGACAAAAGGTCTTTATTACAGAGGTATTATAAATGAAACTCAAAATAAAAAAAATGAATGAAAATGCAGTTGTTCCGAAACGTGCAACAGAATACAGTGCCGGAGCTGACCTCTTTGCCTGCATTGAAAATCCTGTTACAATAAAAAAAGGCTGTATTGTAAAAATTCCTACGGGAATTTCTGTCGAACCTGATGACAAAAACATTGTACTCGGAATTTTTGCACGTTCAGGACTTGCCTCAAAATCCGGAATTACTCTTGCAAACTGTGTCGGAATAGTTGATTCTGATTACAGAGGAGAAATTATTGTCCCTCTTATAAATCTCGGTGAATCGGACTTCATCATTGAAAAAAATATGCGTATTGCACAGCTTGTTGCAATTCCGGTAATATTTCCGGAAATAGCTGAAACAGATTCCCTGTCCGATACACAGAGAGGTTCAGGAGGATTCGGCTCTACCGGAATATAATCCAACCGGAAAGGAATGTTAAAATGAAAAAAACTGCTCTTTTCATAATACTTATTCTTACAGCAATATTTCTTGGTTCTATTGTCGGAAACGGTGCGGAAAACATAGCTTTTCTGCACTGGCTTAATTACGGAAAATCCATAAGCATTGACAATATTTCTGTTGACCTCATTATTATAAACTTCAGCTTCGGCTGTACTTTCAGCATAAATATTGCACAGCTCATACTTATGCTGGGGGCATTCTTTGTATACACTAAATTTTCTCCCCTGTTTACAGACTGATTTGTTATTTTATACAAAATATTCCCCCGCCGAGTCCGCTGTTATTGCTAAAAAACAGATTTTCATATTACTTCATTCTGAATATTGTTTGTATAAAATTTCAATGGTATAATTATACTATATCAAAAAATTCTGTCTGTTGCTAAGGAGTGTGCAAAATGTTTACAAAAGATATAGGTATCGATTTGGGTACTACGAATACTCTTGTTTATATGAGAGGAAAGGGCATAATTATAAGAGAACCTTCTGTCGTTGCCGTCAATACACGAACCGACAACTATCGGTATGTGGGAAAAGAGGCAAAAGACGTTATAGGAAAAACCCCCGGTTCTATCGTTGCAGTAAGACCGCTTAAAGACGGTGTAATTGCTGACTTCGATATAACTACAACAATGCTCAAGGAATTTATCAAAAAGGCTCTTAAAGGAAGTATTTTCAATAAGGCAAATGTAATTATATGTATTCCGTCAGGAGTTACTACTGTTGAAAGACGTGCTGTGCGTGAAGCATGTCAGAAAGCAGGTTCGCCGAATGTACTGATTGTTGAAGAACCTATGGCTGCCGCTATCGGTGCAGGGCTTCCTACAACTGAACCTGTCGGAAGTATGATTGTTGACATCGGCGGAGGTACAAGTGAAGTTGCTGTAATATCTCTGGGCGGAATTGTTTCCTCACGTTCTATAAGATGTGCAGGCGATGCCCTCGATTTATCAATAATAAATTATATAAAGAAAAAATATAATCTCCTGATTGGCGAAAGAACTGCTGAAAATATAAAAATTGAAATTGGCTCTGCATTTCCCTCCGATACTGAGGAACAAATGGAAATAAAGGGACGAAATCTTCTCAACGGTTTACCTGAAAATATTAATATATCTTCTGCTGAAATAAGAGATGCCCTTGCTGAACCGCTTTCAAAGATAGTTGATGCAGTAAAAAGCACCCTGGAAAAAACTCCGCCTGAACTTTCTGCTGATATTATTGACCAGGGTATAACACTTTCCGGAGGAGGAGCTTTGCTGAGAGGTATCGACAAGCTTATAAACCGTGAAACCGGTATGCCTGTTTATATTGCTGAATATCCGCTTGACTGCGTTGCAGAGGGTACAGGAAAAATTCTTGAGGATATTGACAAATATCAGGACGCTCTGACCGAACATCAGAAATATTATTAAACGGGAGGAAGCCTAAATAATGAAGGATTTCTTCAAAAGCATCAGATTCAGGATTATTCTTGGACTTCTCGCCTTTCTGACAGGTGTAATGCTTTTTGCTGTTCTGAAAGGCGGATACTCCGTTTCAGGAAAATCAATCATAAAT
>ERZ808240.776-NODE-776-length-41101-cov-5.107075_pt1 | contig 41101 bp, 39 predicted proteins | sample MGYA00521084_ERZ808240 | MGnify/ENA primary metagenome ERZ808240 (study PRJEB31516, sample SAMN03275571) | gut metagenome | biome: mammalia-associated habitat; material: feces | host: Papio cynocephalus | place: Kenya | collected 2012-08-06 ... | reverse complement strand
TCCCACTCATTATACCAAAATACTCGCCGTTTGGCGAGCTTCTTTGACAGGCTGAGAAAACCGCAGCGCAAGGCAGCGCTGCGGTTTTCGGTATCATCCCACAAGGAAGCGCGAGAGAAATTCACGCGTCTTCGGGTCCTGCGGGTTTTCAAAAATATCCTTTGGCCGGCCCTCTTCGCAGATGACGCCGTCGGCCATGAATACAACGTTCGTGGACACAGCGCGCGCAAACGCCATTTCGTGCGTCACGACGATCATCGTGAGGCCGTCCCCGGCGAGAGAGCGCATAACGTCGAGCACCTCGCCGACCATCTGCGGATCGAGCGCGCTCGTAGGCTCGTCGAAGAGCAGCACTTCCGGCTCCATCGCAAGCGCGCGGGCGATCGCCACGCGCTGCTTTTGTCCGCCGGAGAGCTGCGCCGGGCGCGCGTGGATGTACGGCGTCATGCCGACGCGCCCGAGATACTCCATGGCGGTCTTCTCCGCCTCGGCCCGGCTGCGGCGGAGCACCGACATCTGACCGGCAACGCAGTTTTGCAGTGCGGTCATGTTGTTGAAGAGATTGAAGCTCTGGAACACCATGCCGACCTTTGCGCGGTACTGCGAGAGATTCATTTCCCGCGCGGTGATGTCCTGTCCGTGGTAGAGCACCTGGCCGGACGTCGGCGTTTCAAGAAGGTTGATGCACCGGAGCATCGTGCTCTTGCCCGAGCCGGAGGCTCCGATGATGCTGAGCACTTCACCTTTTTCCACACTGAGATGGATATCGCGCAGCACGGTATGATCGCCGAACTGCTTTTGCAGATGCACAAGCTCTATGACCTTTTCGCCCATGGCTCAGCCCTCCCTCGCAGTTTTGATGTGGATCTCGGCGGCGCTGTCGCTCTGCGAGCCGAAGATCACATAGCTGTCGTTTCCGTCGAGTCTGTGCTCCACGAAGCGCAGCAGCCGCGTGACCGTGAATGTCAGAATGAAATACAGCACACACACGACAAGATACGTCTGGAACGTTTCAAAGCTCTGGCGCTTGATGATCCCGGCAAAGTAATAAAGCTCCGTTACGCCGATGACATTCAGCACCGAGGTATCCTTGATGTTGATGACAAACTCGTTGCTCACCGAGGGCAGGATATTGCGCATGACCTGCGGGATGATGACCTTGCACATCGTCTGCGAGTGGGTCATGCCGATGCTCATAGCGCCCTCAAACTGGCCCTTATCGATGGATATGATGCCGCCGCGGACGATCTCGGCCATGTAAGCGCCGGTGTTGACCGAAACGATCAGTATACCGGAGGGGATGAGCGGCAGCGTGTTGCCGCCGGAGGCAAAGGCGTAGCCCCAGTAAATGACCATCGCCTGCACCATCATGGGCGTGCCGCGGAAGATCTCGACGTAGACGGCGATGACGGCGTTGAGGATCTTATGAAGCGCACGCACAAAGCCGTTGCGGGAGAACGGGGCCGTGCGGACGATGCCGGTCAGAAGGCCGATGGCGAGACCGGCCACGGTGCCGGTAAGCGCAATGAGCATCGTGTTTCCCACGCCGCTGAGCAGCTGGGGATAGTATTTGGCGACTATGTTGATTACGTCCTGAAAAAAGCTCATGGCTGTTTACCGGCCCTTTCGGTCAAGTTACTTGCGGATGATAACGACGAGGTTGGATTCGTAATAGGTATCGGTGAAGTCGATCTGCTCGGCGCGTTCGGCCGTGGGGCTCATGCCGGCGGCAATGGCGTCGATCGCGCCGGATTCCAGCGCAGGCAGCAGCGAATCCCACTCGATAGAGTAAATTTCCAGGTTCATGCCGAGACGCGCGGCGACGTACTTTGCGATCTGCACGTCGTAGCCGTTGGCGTAAAGGCCGTCCTTGCCCTCGCCGGAGATGGGCACCGCACCGAAGGAAGCGCCGGAGATATCGGTCCAGTTATACGGCTCATACGCGCACTCCATGCCGACGCGGAGCGTGCCCGCCGGGTTTTCCGGCTCTTCGGCACTCACAACGAACTCGGTCACTTCCCCGCCGGAGCTGAGCGTTACGATCTGCTCCATGAGCGCACTGCGCTGCTCGGGTGTGATCTCCGCGAGAATGGCGTTGATCTGCTCGCGCAGCTCCGAGCCCTTCTTCAGACCAATGGCGATGCCGACGTCGGCTGCCGTGGCGGTAAAGCCGGTCTCATTGTTCTTAAACGGAAGGAACGTAAGGCTCTCGTCGCTCTGGCAGACGGAGAAGGCCGTCGGCTCCTCGGCGATGTAGCCGTCGATCGCGCCGCTCTTGAGCGCGGTCAGAAGATCGGCGAACTCCGGATACGTCGAGCCCTGCACGTTTTCGATCTGGCTGAGCGCGTCGGCGTGGAACGTTCCGGCCTGCGCCGCGATCTTCATGCCCTTGAGATCGGCGATCGTCGCCGCTTCCGTGATGCTTGCTCCGGTGCTGTCGGTCGTTTCCGCGCCGCCGCACCCGGCAAGCAGGCCAAGACAAAGGGCGGCTGCGGCCAGCAGCGCAAGGATGTTTCTTCTTCTCATTTTTCTGTCTCCTTTTCGGAAAAATTAAATAAGCCTGCGACCCGATGTGGTATCGCAGGCTTTCCGAAAAATGAGATTCAAAAAGAAAATCAAAAACCGGTTTCCTTTGATAGCTCTCCACAGGAACTGTGACAGTCCGGCGCTTATTGGGCGTCGTCCCAGCAGCGGCACGGCGGCAGCCATGCGGTGCTTCGGCGGAATTGCCTTTCCCCTGCCGCCGCCTGCCGGCGTGTGCTGCAAGGTACTCTTCGTTTCCGCGACCTCTATCAGGTGCTTTCTTATTTTATGCACGGATTATACGGCTGTACTTTTCTCATGTCAATACCTCCGTACAATTTTCCGCATTTTATCTCTTTACATTGATAAAACCATCGGCATAATTATGCATTTATAACAGACGCAATTCCCCATTGCCTCGGCGCTCGCCACCGTGCACCATTCTTTTTATCAATTATCTATCCACGAGATGCCTGGATTCCGGGTACGGCTGTTTCACATCCGTCCGACCAAGCAGATAATCCGTGCTCGTGCCGTAAAAATCCGCCAGACGAATCAGCACATCCGTTGGTATATCACGTTTTCCCAGTTCATAGTGCGAATAGCTCACCTGCGTACAGCGCAAATACTCCGCCACGTCTTTCTGCCGCAGATCCCGGTCTTCCCGCAGATCGCGTATCCTCCTGTACATACTGTTCATCCTTCCCGGTGCGGTATATACAAAAGTATAGGCAAAACATTTTGTTATATTGACTTACAAAACAATTTGTTATATCATCACTTTGGTCCTTCGCATGTTATCGTCCATTTTTATAAAGGGGAGTGGTTTTATGCTAAGCAAAACCGATAGAAAAATCTGCGGCACATGTCAGTTTTGGACCGGCAAAAGGGATCCGGTGTTTGACCGCAAAGGTGTACCAAAAATTGATATCTCCGATACGCGCGGCAACTGCGAAAACTGCAGCAGCCGGTTTTTTGACACATCACGCGCCCGCGACGCTCAATGCGTGAAGTATTCCAAATGGACTGAACTGTTCTGATCACAGGGGGTACATGGGATCATGGATAATTCGTCCAACACGGTCGCTGATGTCTTAAAGGGTTACGGGATTTTAAATGCCGTCGTGGGTGTCATAGCCGGTGCCGTTCTGCTTTCCAAAGAGTCTACACTTGCCGGCATTGTTTTTATCGCCGTTGTTCTTGTTGCAAGTTTTGGAATCTACGCCTTCGGCGAGGTCGTTGAATTGCTTCACCAAATCAAAATGAATACTGCTGTTAATTCTCTTTCAGAAAAAGGCGGAATTACGGCAGATAAATCGTCATTATTTGAAGATCTTCCGAATCTTTAAAAGGAGGTCCCCATGTCGTCAAGATATAACGAAATAAAAAAATGCTACTGCAATCTGTACTGTGCAGGAAGTCCTCTGATACTCTCCGCATATGCTCTTCTTCAGGATACGGAAACGCACGCCGTGATTCTTCAGGTCAAAATGAAGAGTGTAGCAAAAAAGGAAATATCCGCTGTAATTCTTGAAATTGAAGCCCGTGATATTCTCGGGAAATCGTTGAAGGGCATACCGGAATATCAGTTTTTGGATTTATCCGTATCACGTGATGCGGAGTTTGGAACTTCATCCGCCATTATTCTCCCGGACGCAACCACGAGAGATGTCACGATCTCCTGTTCCTCCGTTGTTTTTTCCGACGGTACCACATGGTCTGCTGACCCAAACACTTTGTGGAAATCCATTCCAGTCGAAAAACCTTTGTCAGACATCTTCGATGACCCGGAACTGCTGGATTATTTTATAACGGAAAACGGCGCGGACTGCTGCTGCGAACCAGCGCTTTATCCGGATCTGGAGCTTTGGCAATGCGCCGCCGGTCATCTCAATACAACGGAAGAAAAAGAATGTCACTGCTGCGGCCGACCTTTTTTCCATATTTCTGTCTCAGATTATGCACAGCGAAAGAAAGAATATGAGGACGAGATCGCAGCGAAAGCCAAAGCAGAGCGAATGGAAACGGAAAAAAGAATGCAGATGCAAAAAGCCCGTACAAAAAAGTGCTTACGGATCGGCAGTATCTCCATTTTTACTATCACAGCCATTGCTTTGATCGTTCTCAGCGCGGTATTATGGATCCCCTTAAAGAAAGCGCAGACATTATATGATGCCGGAGAATATGAAGCCGCGCTTTCGGCCGCTGAAAAAATCCCCGGCGACGCCGCCCGGCAATTATCCGAATCCTGCTCCGTTCGGATGGAAGAAATCCGTTTGGAAAAGGAAGCACAGGAAAAGGCCGAGCGCGAGGCCGCCGTACTGAGCAGAGCACAGGCTTTTTATGACGAAGGACTATATCCCGACGCTGTGGAAACGCTTCAAGGGTTCAGCTCACAACCAATTGATCAGCTCCGGGATGACTGCAAAAAAGCCATTGACGCACAGTTTCTTTCGGATTTGGAGCGCGCTTTTGTATATAGATTCAAGCTCGCCAATGATGACCGTTCTTATAAAGAATGCGTTGAAGCGGAATTAGATATTCTGGAAAAGTATTCGGAGTACAGCGGTCTGTTCTACAGCAGCGTCATACAACAGCATGCCGAAAAATATATTGAGGGCTGCCGTTCCGAGCTCGCCGGCATTCTTCCGGATGACCAGACAAACGAGGAATACCTCAAAGGAAACGCCGCCGGGGATCCGGCGGCGCTCTATCCTTTGTATTTTCACTTTTCCCATTGGGAGAGCATGGTACGCATCCAGTCGGCGACGTCCATGCGGTAGACGGCATTGAGCGTTTCCGGCGCGAACACGTCCGCGGCTTCGCCCGCGGCGGCGATCCTGCCGTGGTCGAGCAGCACGCCGCGGCTGCCGTACATCCGCGCGAGCGAGAGATCGTGCACGACCGACACCACGGCGCGCCCGCCCTTGGAGAGCCATTCGCGCACGAGCGAAAAGATCTGCTTTTGATATACAAGATCAAGATGGTTCGTCGGCTCATCGAGCAGGAGCAATCTCGGATTCTGCGCGAAGAGCTGCGCGAGAAAGACGCGCTGCAGCTCGCCGCCCGAGAGCGTGAGCACCGACTGGCGCGCGATATGCGCCACACCCGTCAAGTCCATCGCCTCGGCGACACTCCGCTCGTCCTCGTCGCTTCGGCGGGAGAAAATGCCGGGAGCGTAGGCATAGCGTCCGAGCCGCACGACTTCCTCCACGGAGAAGGCATAGCCGACCGTATGGTGCTGCGCGAGCACGCCCATGCCGCGCGCGAGGAGATGGGCGGGCGTTTTCTGCACGTCCTTCCCTTCAAAAAGCACCGTCCCCGCATACGGCACGCCGCGGGAGACGGCGTTCACGATCGTGGATTTTCCCGCGCCGTTCGGTCCGATGAGCATGAGCCAGTCGCCCGGCTCAACGGAAAAGCTCACATCGTCCACGATCACGGCGCTGCCGAAGTGCACCGAGAGGTTTTGTACTTCCAGCATACTCATTTTTCTCCCCTCCTTGTGCGGATGAAGATGACGACGAAGAGGATCGAGCCGATGAACGACGTGACGACCCCTACAGACAGCTCGCGCGGGTCAAAGAGCATCCGCGCCAAAAGGTCGCACAGCATGAGGAAGATCGCCCCGCCGAACGCGCTCGCCGGAAGCAGCCGCCGGTGATTCGGTCCGGTGATAAGACGCACCATGTGCGGCGTCACGAGACCCACAAAGCCGATCGTGCCGCCGACGGACACGCACACGCCGATGAGCGCCGATACAGCGATCATGACCGTGAGCTTGACGCGCCGGACGTTCACGCCGATGTGACGGGCGTTGTCCTCGCCGACGGCGAAGGCATTGAGCTCGCGCGCGCAGCCAAGGAGAATGCCGCCGAAAACAACGAGCGCACCGAGCAGCACGAGGACATGGACATACCCCCGCCCCGCGAGCGAACCCATCGTCCAGAACGTGATGGACTGCAGCTTATCGGGCGCAAATGTGATGACGAGCGAGAGGACGCTCGAAACGAACATCGAATAAATGACGCCGATGAGGATGATCGTGCCGGTGGAAAGCGAGCCGTCCAGACGGTAAGCAAGTCCAAGAATGATAATGAGCGATAGGAATGCGAAAAGCATCGCCATGCTCATCGTACCGGCGAGCGGGATGCCGGGAAGCGTGATCCCGAACGCGATGGAGATCACCGCGCCGAGCGACGCGCCGGACGATACGCCGAGCGTCGAGCCGTCCGCCAGCGGGTTTTTCAAAAGGCCCTGCATCGCCGCGCCGCACACCGAGAGCGACGCGCCCGTGAGCGCGACGCACAGCACGCGCGGCAGACGCACGGAAAAAACGATCGTCGCACTCATGCCCGTTCCCGTGCCGCAGCCCGCCAGGGCGTTCCACAAAAGGCCGGATGTTTCGCGCAGCGGGATCTTCACGCTGCCGAGCGACACGCACACGAGAAGTGTGAAAACCGTCGCCGCGGCAAATGCCAGATACGCCGGAAGGCCAAACCCCTCCCGGCGTACCGTGGTCTTATTCTCTTTTGGCTCAGGCCGCCTTGTCATTGGCCTCGACGCTGGCAATGAAGTCGGCGAGCATCTGCGCACCTTCCGCCAGACGCGGTGCGGGGCGGGAAAGCTCGTTATTCTGCAGATTGAGGATGGCGCCGTTCTTCACGGCCGTCACGTTTTCCCAACCGGCGCGGGAGGCGATCTCCTCTTCGGGCGTGGGGCCCTCACCGTAGTACATGGAGATGGTCAGGATATAGTCGGGGTTGCGCTCGAGCACCTGCTCCTCGCTGATCTCCGCCCAGCCTTCCACATCGGCAAAGCAGTTCTTGAGACCGAGCAGCTCGGCGATCTCATTCATAAAGGTGTTGGTGCCGGCCGTCCACAGGCCGTACTCCAGCGGGGAGACCTCAAAGTAGATGGTCTTTTCGCCGTCGCCGCAAATTCCCTTGAGAGACTCAAACGTGGTCTTCATGCCGTCGATGACCGTTTCGGCTTCCTCATTCTTGCCGAGCAGCGCGCCGATCATGCGGATGGCGGTGTAGGTGCCCTCGATGTCCTGCGCGTCGGAAACGACGACATGGACGCCGGCGTCCTCGAGCGCCTTGACCTGCTCTTCGGTCTGAGCCATCGTACTCATAACGAGCACCTGCGGCTCGAGAGCGATGATCTGCTCGATGTTGGTCTCATAGCCGGACTGCACGGAGGGGATCTCCTGCACTTCGGCGGGATAGTCGCAGTAAGTGCCGCGGCCGACGAGCAGGTCAATGCCGCCGAGCGCGCAGATGATCTCGCAGTCGGACGCCGTGAGCGCAACGATGCGCGTGGCGGGCTCTTCCAGCGTGATCTCGCGGCCGGTCATGTCGGTCACGGTGACGGAGGTGTCCTCCGCGGGAGCTTCGGTGGCTTCCACAGGAGCTTCGGTCGGCTCGGCGGGAGCTTCCGTCGCGGCGGGCTCGGCGCTCTGACCGCAGGCTGCGAGCGAGAGCAGCATCAGCCCCGCCAGAACAAGGGCAAGGATCTTTTTGGCGTTCATGTCTTGAACTCCTTCCAAAAAAGTTTTATTCAAACAATCAGCATTGGGCGCAAAAAACACCGCCCTTTCTCAGAAAGGGCGGCGGAAAACGGCGATGGTTCGCACAGCTATGCCCCGTCCCAGAAGCTCATGCGAAAACAGGTTTCCCGACTTGGCATCATCCTACTCAAGTCCCTTCCCGCCCTTCGGCAGTGGTACCGGCTTTTTCGTCCGCTTCACGGTTACTGGGATAGTCCGGAATTTGCATCCGTGTTCCCTCGGCAGGGTCTCCCCCGACGGCGTCTTTCGACGCGGATCCGCACGCTGTTTGTTTGTGACCATACTATATCGGTTTCTCCCGCAGATGTCAAGGCGGCAAAACCGGCGCTTTCGGTATTTTACCAAAAAGCGCCGGTTTTCTTCCAATTTTGTCAATATACGCTTGTGAGGATCTCGCCATAGGACGGATACGGCCACGCGCCGCGGTCCATGATGAGCTCCGCGCCGTCCGAAATTTCGCGCAGGGCTTCCATTTCAGGCAATATCTCGCCGCGGCAGATCTCCACGGCGGATCCGGTGGAGAGGCGTCCGTCATCGATGCGGCGCACCGCCTTTTCGAGTTTTTCTGCGCCGTCCCAGAGCTTCGATGCACGCGCGGAGAGCTCCGCCGCCGCCGTTTTTTCATACCGGCAGGCGCTCTCGCCGCAGAGCTTTTTCTTTTCGTGCGCCGTGGCGGAAAGCTCACCGGTAAAGCGGCTCATCGCAGGGAGCACATCCTTGCGCAGCATATCGAGCAGCGTGAGCGCTTCGATGCGCACCTCTTTGGCGTAGTGGTCGAGCACGATCTCGCACCGGGCACGGAGCTCCGTTTCGCTGAACACGCGGTTGCGGCGGAAAAGCTCTGCGTTTTTCGCGTCGAGCAGATGAGGTACGCAGTCCGGTGTGGAGCGGTAGTTGCACAGGCCGCGGCGCGTGGCCTCGCGCACCCACGCTTCCTCGTAGCCGTTGCCGTTGAAGATGATGCGGCGGTGCTCGCGGATGGAGCGCTTTATAAGCTCATGCAGCGCGCTCTCAAAGTCCGCGGCGCCCTCCAGCTCGTCGGCATAGCGACGCAGCACGTCCGCCACGGCGGTGTTAAGAATGATGTTCGCCTCGGAGATCGACTGCGACGAGCCGACCATGCGGAACTCGAACTTATTGCCCGTGAAGGCAAAGGGCGAAGTGCGGTTGCGGTCGCTCGTGTCCTTCGGGAAGCGCGGCAGCACGTGCACGCCGACCTTGAACTGCACCTTTTCACCGGATTCATATGGCGTGCCGTTCTCAATGGAATCGAGAATGCCGGTGATCTCGTCGCCGAGGAACACGGAGAGGATCGCCGGGGGCGCTTCGTTGCCGCCGAGACGGTGGTCGTTGGAGGCTCCCGCCACGGAGATGCGCAGCAGATCCTGATACTCGTCCACGGCCTGTAAGACCGCCGTGAGGATGAGCAGGAACTGCGCGTTCTCCTCCGGCGTATCGCCGGGGTTCAGGAGATTTTCTCCCCGGTCGGTGGAGAGGGACCAGTTGTTGTGCTTGCCCGAGCCGTTCACGCCCGCGAACGGCTTTTCGTGCAGCAGGCACACCATGCCGTGCCGGTCCGCCACGCGCTTCATGCACTCCATAACGAGCTGGTTGTGGTCGGCGGCGATGTTCACCGTGGAATAAACGCACGCAAGCTCATGCTGCGCGGGGGCGACCTCGTTGTGCTCGGTCTTGGCCGGGACGCCGAGCTTCCAGAGTTCTTCATCCAGCTCGCGCATGAACGCCGCCACGCGCGGCTTGATCGCGCCGAAATAGTGGTCGTCCAGCTCCTGTCCCTTGGGCGGGCGCGCGCCAAGAAGCGTCCGACCGGTGTAGATCAGGTCGGGGCGCTGCTCATAAACGCCGCGGTCGATGAGGAAATACTCCTGCTCCGCGCCGGCGTTCGCGCGCACGGCGGCGGTCTGCGTGTCGCCGAAGAGCTTCAGAATGCGCAGCGCCTGAATGTTCAGCGCGTCCATGCTGCGGAGAAGCGGCGTTTTCTTGTCGATGGCCTCGCCGCCGTAGGAGGCGAATACCGTCGGGATGCAGAGCACGCCGTTCTTCACGAAGGCGTAGCTCGTGGGGTCCCAGGCGGTGTAGCCGCGCGCCTCAAACGTGGCGCGAAGTCCTCCGGACGGGAAACTCGAGGCGTCCGGCTCGCTGTGGATGAGCTCGCGGCCGGAAAACTCCGGCAGCGCGCCGCCGTCCTTCGCCGGGGAGAGAAAGCTGTCGTGCTTTTCAGCGGTGATGCCGGTCATCGGCTGGAACCAGTGGGTATAGTGCGTCGCGCCGCGCTCGATCGCCCAGTCGCGCATCGCCTCGGCGACGACGTCCGCCTCGGCGCGCGTCAGGCGCTTGCCGTACTGCCGGGCCGAGCGCAGCGCGCTGTATATCTCCGCCGGGAGACGCTGCTGCATGACGGCGTCCGAAAATACCATCGAACCGAATTCTTCTGTCATACCGCTCATAATGCCCTGCTCCTTTTTATTTAATGTAGGGAGGATCCCCTATAGTCAGCCGTCTTTATCACTTTAACTTGCTCACTCTACCCTGCGCCAACGATTTTGTCAATATTGCCCGCGATTTTTTATTGACAAAGACGGCTCCATTCCGTATAATTCGTGTGCGTAAAGGTGAGCAATGGCGTTCGCCGACGCGGTTTACCTGACCGCGTCGGCGACGCTTTTTTCGTTTCGTCAGCGCCACATAATATCGTCTTCATATCGTCTTCGGCGTTCGGCGGTGCTCTTGCCGAATTATGCGTTGCTGACGGATATCCTTAAAATTCATGCTACGGAGGCTATTTATGACCGGAGAGACCGTATTGATCCTGGATTTCGGCGGACAGTACAAGGAGCTGATCGCGCGCCGCGTGCGTGAGCACGGCGTCTATTCCGAGATCCGTTCGTGCAAAATGCCCGTGGAGGAGATCCGCGCGATGGCGCCGAAGGGCATCATCTTCACCGGCGGACCGGACAGCGTATACCGCGACGATTCCCCCACCTGCGATAAAGCCGTGCTGGAGCTCGGCATTCCCGTGCTCGGCATCTGCTACGGCATGCAGCTCATCTGCCATCTCTGCGGCGGAACGGTCGAGGCGGGCACGAAGCGCGAGTACGGCGTATTCCCCATCACGCTCGACACCTCTCTCCCGCTCTTTTCCGGCTGCACCGTGCCGACGGACGTGCTTATGAGCCACACCGATCTCGTCACGGCGCTGCCCGAGGGCTTCCGCGTTGCCGGTCACACCGATCTCACGCCCGTAGCGGCGTATGTGAACGAGGAGCGCCGGCTCTACGGCGTGCAGTTCCACCCCGAGGTGACCAACACCGTGCAGGGCAATCTCATTTTGAAAAACTTCCTCTTTGACATCTGCGGCTGCACCGGGGATTACTCGATGGAGAGCTTCCTCGAAACGAAGATCCGCGAGATCCGCGAACAGGTCGGCAGCGAGAAAGTGCTGCTCGGTCTCTCCGGCGGTGTGGATTCCTCGGTGTGCGCGGCGCTGCTCGCGCGCGCGGTACCCGGCCAGCTCACGTGCATCTATGTCGATCACGGTCTCATGCGCCAGGGCGAAACGGAGGAGATCCGCTCCGTATTCGAGGATAAGGCGCTCGACTTCCGCTGCGTGGACGCCGCCGACCGTTTTCTCGAAAAGCTCGAGGGTGTGACCGATCCCGAGCAGAAGCGCAAGATCATCGGGCGCGAGTTTGCTCTCGTCTTTGAGGACGAGGCAAAAAAGCTCGGCAAGATCGGCTTTCTCGCGCAGGGGACGATCTACCCGGACGTCGTCGAGTCCGGCACGGGCTCGGCGGTCATTAAGAGCCACCACAATGTCGGCGGTCTGCCGAAGGATCTCGGCTTCTCCGGCGTCGTGGAGCCGCTGCGCTATCTCTTCAAGGACGAGGTGCGCAAGCTCGGTCTCCTGCTCGGCTTGCCCGAAAGCCTCGTGAACCGCCAGCCGTTCCCCGGCCCCGGTCTCAGCGTGCGCGTGCTCGGCGAGATCACGCGCGAAAAGCTCGCCATTCTCCGCCCGGCGGACGCCATCGTCCGTGAGGAGATCGGCAAGTGCGGCTGCCGCGCCGACCAGTATTTCGCGGTGCTCACCGGCGTGAAGAGCGTCGGCGTCATGGGCGACGGGCGCACGTATGACTACACCGTCGCGGTGCGCTGCGTGGAAACGAGCGACTTTATGACCTGCGTGTTCGCGCCCCTGCCGTGGGATGTGCTGCGGCGCATCTCCTCGCGCATTACGAACGAAGTGCGCGGCATCAACCGCGTTGTCTACGACATCACATCGAAGCCCCCCGCGACCATCGAATGGGAGTGACCGGTTTGCCATGAACGCATGGAAGCGGCTGGACGAGCGCCTTTCCTCGGGAAAGGGACGCACGCTCTGGCAGTTTGTGAAATTCAATCTTGTAAGTCTCACGGTGACGATCGTGCAGCTTCTGCTTGCCAATCTCCTGCCGCTCGCGTTTGACAGCGTTGTATCGCCGCTGCCGCCGCTGCTGCGCGGCATATTCCGCGCCGAAGCGCTTTTCCCGGACGGCTCAAAGTATGTAGTTGACGGCGTTGTCACATGGGGCTATGTGCTGCCGTTCCTGCTGGCAAACGGCCTTGCCAACATCTACGGCTACTTCATCAACATGAAAACAACGTTCCGCGGCAAGGGCACCCGCGCGGGGTTCGCGGTATATCTCGTGATCCTCTTCGCGCTCATTCTCTTTGCCACGTGGATGCAGGGCGCGATCGTCGCAGTGATGGCGGAAAGCCGCATCGCTCCCCTCTCGCGCACGCTCGCCTCGTTCGGCGCGGGCGTCGTGCAGACGGCGGTGCTCTTCCCGCTCGAAAAGCTCGTGCTGTTCCGGTCAACGCCGGACGGCGGAAAGGAAACGAAATGAACCGGAAGCTCTTTGATTATATCGCCGCATGTCCCACGGCGTTCCATACCTGCGCCCACAGCGCGGATATGCTGCGCGCTGCCGGATATACCGAGCTCTGCGAGGCGCAGCGCTGGGAGATCGTTCCCGGCGGCAAATACTTCGTCACGCGCAACGGCTCTTCCCTCATCGCTTTCCGCGTCCCCACTGGGGAGATCGCAGGCTTTATGATGACCGCCGCGCACGGCGACAGCCCCTCCTTCAAGATCAAAGAGAATGCCGAGCTTTCGGACGGGAACTATCTTCGTCTCTCCGTGGAAAAATACGGCGGGATGCTCTGCGCCCCGTGGCTGGACCGGCCGCTCTCCGTGGCGGGCCGCGTTCTCGTCTCCAAGGGCGATACGCTCTCGGTAAAGCTCGTTGATCTCCAGGAGCCCTGCGCGATCATCCCGAACGTCGCCATCCACATGAACCGCAACGCCAACGACGGCACGAAGTACAATGCGGCCGTCGATATGCTGCCCGTATGGATGAGCAGCGAGAAGGGCAGCTTCCGCGCCGCCGTCGCCAAAGCCGCCGGCGTTTCGGAAGACGCCATCGTCACGGGCGATCTCTTCCTTTACGATCCGCAGAAAGGAGTCACGCTCGGCGAATACATCTCCGCGCCGCGGCTGGACGATCTCCAGTGCGCGTTCTCTTCGCTGACGGCGTTTCTCGCCGCCGGGGAGAGCCGCGCCGTTCCCGTCTGCTGCATCTTCGACAACGAAGAGGTCGGCAGCGAGACGAAGCAGGGCGCGGCATCCACCTTCCTTTATGACACGCTCACGCGGCTGTGCGCCGCGCTCGGCATGGACGGCAGCGAATACCGCCGTCTTGTGGCGGGCAGCTTCCTCGTCTCCTGCGACAACGCGCACGCCGTCCACCCCAACCACGGCGAATTTGCCGACCGCAACCACACCGCGCGCATGAACGGCGGTGTCGTCATCAAGTACAACGCCAACCAGCGCTACACCTCCGACGCCGTTTCCGCCGGCATCTTCCGCCGCATCTGCGAGAGCGCCGGCGTGCCGGTGCAGTATTACGCCAACCGCGCCGACATGCCGGGCGGCTCGACGCTCGGCAACATCTCCAACACGCAGGTGTCGCTCAACGCCGTGGACATCGGTCTCGCGCAGCTGGCGATGCACTCACCCTTTGAGACCGCGGGCGCAGCGGACACCGCCTCGCTCGTCAAAGCTCTCACCGCCTTTTTTGAACATTCCCTCGTCGCCGAACGCGACGGGGTCTACCGCTTTCTCTGAGGCATAACTGCCTCCCGGGGAAGGGAGGCTCACCTCCCCTCCCCAAATTTTTTTGTGTATATTCATCCTTTGGGAGTGTGAAAGATATGACAAAGTACATTTTCGTCACCGGCGGCGTTGTTTCCGGCCTTGGCAAGGGCATCACCGCCGCCTCGCTCGGGCGTCTTTTGAAGGCGCGCGGGTTCAAGGTCGCGGCGCAGAAGCTCGACCCCTACATCAATGTCGATCCCGGCACGATGAGCCCTTACCAGCACGGCGAGGTCTACGTCACCGAGGACGGCGCGGAGACCGATCTCGATCTCGGCCACTACGAGCGCTTCATTGACGAGGACCTCAACAGATTCTCGAATCTCACCACGGGCAAGGTGTATTCCCACGTGCTTGAAAAGGAGCGCCGCGGCGAATATCTCGGCAGCACCGTGCAGGTCATCCCGCACGTTACCAACGAGATCAAGGAGTTCATCTATCAGGTCGGCAAAAAGTCCGGCGCGGACATTGTTATCACCGAGATCGGCGGCACGACCGGCGATATCGAGAGCCAGCCGTTCCTCGAGGCCATCCGGCAGGTCGGGCTTGAGGTCGGGCGCGAAAACACGCTCTATATCCATGTGACGCTCGTGCCGTATCTCAAGGCCTCGGGCGAGCACAAGTCCAAGCCGACGCAGCACTCCGTCAAGGAGCTGCAGGGCATGGGCATTTCCCCGGACATCATCGTGCTGCGCTGTGACGAGCCGATCGAAGACGAGAACATCTTCCGCAAGATCGCAAACTTCTGCAACGTGGATAATGACTGCGTCATCGAGAACATGACGATCCCCGTGCTGTATGAGGCCCCCCTCATGCTTGAAAAGGCGCACATGGGCGACACCGTCTGCCGCAAGCTCGGTTTCGGCCAGCCGAAGGCCGACCTCGCCGAGTGGGAGGAAATGGTCAGCCGTATCCACGGCCGCACGAAGCGCGTTCCTATCGCTCTCGTCGGCAAATATACGCAGCTGCACGACGCCTATCTCTCCGTGATCGAGGCGCTGCGCCATGCGGGATACGTTGTGGGAACGCATGTTCCCATCCGCTGGGTGGACTCCGAAACGCTCACCGAGGAGAACGTTGAGGAAAAGCTCGGCGGCGTGTGCGGCATTCTCGTGCCGGGCGGCTTCGGCGACCGCGGCATTGAGGGCATGATCCTCGCGGCAAAGTATGCCCGCGAAAAGAGCATCCCGTATCTGGGACTGTGTCTCGGCATGCAGATCGCCGTCATCGAAAACGCGCGCAACGCCGCGCATCTTGAAGGCGCGAACTCCCGCGAGTTTGATGAGCATTCCCCCTACCGCGTCATCGACTTCATGCCCGGTCAGAGCGACGAGATCGCCAAGGGCGGCACACTCCGTCTCGGCGCGTATCCGTGCGATGTGATGCCCGGATCGCTTCTCGAAAAATGCTACGGCGCGCAGCACATTTCCGAGCGCCACCGCCACCGCTACGAATTCAACAACGAATACCGCGATGCTCTCACCGCCGCGGGGCTCGTCCTCTCCGGTCTTTCGCCGGACGGACGGCTCGTCGAGGTCGTGGAGCGGCACGATCATCCGTTCTATATCGGCGTGCAGTATCACCCCGAATTCAAATCCCGTCCCAACCGTCCGCACCCGCTCTTCCGCGGCTTTGTCGCCGCCGCGCTCGAGCTTTACGAGTCGCGCGGCTGAATGCCGTCCGCACGGGAAAATCTGTTGACGCTCACCGGCGGATAGTGGTATTATAAAGTGTCTCTTTGTTGCGCAAATGCGCATAAATTCATTGGATTTGAGAAAGGGCTCTTTTATGGGAAAATACTTTGGCACCGACGGTTTCCGCGGCAAGGCCGGCGAGGTCTTGACTGCCGAGCACGCCTTCAAGACCGGCCGCTTCCTCGGCTGGTATTACGCGAGCCGCCACGCAAGCGGCTCTGCCCGCATCGTGATCGGCAAGGATACGCGCCGCTCGTCCTATATGTATGAGAGCGCTCTCGCCGCGGGCATCACGTCCTCCGGCGCGGACGCCTATCTCCTGCACGTTACGACGACGCCCTGCGTCAGCTTCATCACGCGCACCGAAAACTTTGACTGCGGCGTGATGATCTCCGCAAGCCACAACCCCTACTGGGACAACGGCATCAAGCTCATGAACGGCACCGGCGAGAAGATGGACGACGCGCTGCAGGACGAGTTGGAAGCCTACATCGACGGCGATCCCAACAGCATTCCCTGGGCGGTGGAGGATAAGATCGGCCGCACGATCGACTTCTACTCCGGCCGCAACCGCTACATCGGCTATCTCACGAGTCTCGCCACCCGCTCGTTCGGCGACCGCAAGGTCGCGCTCGACTGCTCGAACGGCAGCGCGTGGATGATCGGCCGCGCGGTGTTCGATGCGCTGGGCGCCAAGACCTACGTCATCAACGACAAGCCCGACGGCGTGAACGTGAACCTGCGCTGCGGCTCGACCCATATTGAAGGATTGCAGCAATACGTCCGCGAGAACAAGCTCGACGTCGGCTTTGCTTTCGACGGCGACGCCGACCGCTGTCTCGCCGTAGATGAGCTCGGCAATGTGGTGAACGGCGATCAGATCATGTACATCTGCGCCAAACACATGAAGGCCAACGGCCAGCTGCCGAGCAATACCGTCGTCACGACGATCATGAGCAACTTCGGTCTCTACAAGGCGTTTGACCGCATCGGCATTGCCTACGAAAAGACCGCCGTGGGCGACCGGTTCGTCTATGAGAACATGAAGGCCAACGACCACATGCTCGGCGGCGAGCAGTCCGGCCACATCATCTTCCGCAAGTTTGCCCACACCGGCGACGGTCTCATCACCGCGATCATGCTCATGGGCGTGCTCATCGACACCCAGCTCCCGCTCTCGGTGCTGGCAGCGGAAGTGAAGATGTACCCGCAGGTGCTCAAGAACGTGAAGGTGGACGACAAGGACGGCACGCTCGCGGACGGGACCGTGAAGGCCGCCGTAGAGGAGTGCGCCGCCGCTCTCGGCGACGGCGGGCGCGTGCTGCTGCGCAAGAGCGGCACGGAGCCTGTGCTGCGCGTCATGGCCGAGGCCGGAACCGTTGATCTCTGCGAACAGATGGTGGACCGCATCATCGCCGCGATGGAGAGATCCGGCCATCTTATCGAGGTGAAAAAGTAATGAAGCTCACGATCTCGGATCTCTACGATCTTGACCATACGCTTGCCGGAGACTATCTGCGGCAGTTCACGTATCCCTGGGAAGCGCTTGCCGGTATCGGCGATATGATCTCCGCGCTCGGCGCAGCTCTTCCGGCGGACGAATACGACCACCCCGAGGAGGGCGTGTGGGTCGCGCGCGACGCAAAAGTCTACCCCACCGCGTATCTCGGCGCGCCGTGCATCATCGGTCACAAGACCGAGGTGCGCCCCGGCGCTTTTATCCGCGGCAACGCGCTCGTCGGCGATAACTGCGTCGTCGGCAACTCCACGGAGCTTAAAAACGTCATTCTTTTCGACAATGTGCAGGTGCCGCATTATAACTATGTCGGCGACTCCATTCTCGGCTACAAGTCCCACATGGGCGCCGGCTCCATCACGAGCAACGTCAAAAGCGACAAGCTCCCCGTCGTCATCCACAACGAGGGTGAGGAGATCGAGACCGGCCGCAAAAAGGTCGGCGCGATGCTCGGCGACTATGTGGAGGTCGGGTGCAACAGCGTTCTCAACCCCGGCACCGTGATCGGGCGCGACGCGAACGTTTACCCCACGTCCTGCGTGCGCGGCGTTGTGCCGGAGCGGTGCATTTACAAAGCCAAAGGCAATATTGCCGTGAAAAAATAAAAAAGGAGAAGATGTCTTGAAAGTAATCGCCGCCGAAAATCACGAGGAAGTCAGCCGTCTTGCCGCTGACATTCTGACGGAAACGGTCCGCGCGAATCCCTGCTGCACGCTCGGTCTCGCCACCGGCTCAAGCCCGGTCGGCATGTACCGGGAGCTTTCGCGGCGCTGCCGCGAGGAGGGTCTGGACTTTTCCCGCGTCCACAGCGTGAATCTCGACGAGTATGTCGGTCTCGCCCCCACCCATGAGCAGAGCTACCGTTATTTCATGGACAGCAATCTTTTTGATCACATCAACATCGACAAAGCCAACACCTATGTCGCCAAAGGCATCGGCGATGTGGAGGAAAATCTCCGCGAATTCAACGCCGTGCTCGATGGCACCGACATTGACGTGCAGGTGCTCGGCGTCGGCCCGGACGGTCATCTCGGCTTCAACGAGCCGGGCGACACGCTCTGCGACGGCGCGCACAAGGAGGTGCTCGACGAGAGCACCATCGACGCCAACCAGCGTTTTTTCGCCTCGCGCGACGATGTGCCGCGCTACGCGCTCACCATGGGCATGGGCAACATCCTGCGCGCGAAGAAGCTCCTTATGATCGTCTCCGGCCGCAAGGAGGACGCAATGCGCCGTCTGCTGCTCACCGAGAGCATCGATCCGCACTGCCCGGCAACGTTCCTGCGTCTGCACCGCGACGCCGTGGTGCTGCTCGAACGCTCTCTCGCCGACGCGATCGGCTATAAAGCGTGATCTTCAATTAAAAAAGCTCCCCTGCGGGTCATGCCCGCAGGGGGAGGCCCCGTTTTTTCTTTTACTTTTGGAGGATAATCATTTATGTGTGGAATCGTAGGATTTACTGGCTCGCAGGCAGCGGCCCCGCTGCTTCTGGACGGGCTGCGCAAGCTCGAATACCGCGGGTATGACAGCGCCGGCATCGCCGTGCAGAAGGACGGCGAGCTGCATATGATCAAGGCGTCCGGCCATATCGACGCTCTCGCGGAGAAAACGCAAAACGGCGCGCTGCTGCCCGGTTCTTCCGGCATCGGCCACACCCGCTGGGCGACGCACGGCGCGCCCACCGACACGAACGCACACCCGCATATGTCCGCCGACGGCAAATTTGCCATTGTTCACAACGGCATCATCGAAAACTATGCCGCGCTGCGCGATGAGCTCAAAAGTAAGGGCTTCGTATTCCAGAGCGAGACGGACACCGAGGTCATCGTCCATCTGCTCGACATGTACTATACCGGCGATCTCAAGGCCGCCGTGCTGCATACCGCCGCGCGTCTCGAGGGTTCCTATGCTCTCGGCGTTCTCTGCGCCGATCAGCCGGGGACGATCTGCGCCGTGAAAATGGCGTCGCCGCTCATTCTCGGCGTGGGCGTGGGCGAAAACTTCTTTGCTTCCGACGTGACCGCGCTCGTGAGCCACACCAAAAACGTGATCTATCTGGAGGACGGCGAGTTTGCTGAGATCACGCCCGACTCCATTTCCATTTACGACAGCACCGGCGCATCGGTGCACCACAGCGTTTCCCGCATCGTCTGGGACATCGAAGCCGCGGAAAAGGGCGGCTACGAGCACTTCATGCTCAAGGAGATCATGGAGCAGCCCCGCGCGCTCAAAGCGACCATTGCCCCGCGCATCAAGAACGGGAAGATCGTCCTCGACGATTTTGACGAGGCGTTCCGCGCCGACTTCCGATACATCGACCGCATCGTCATCACCGCGTGCGGCAGCGCGTACCATGCCGGGTGCGTCGGGCGGTACATGATCGAATCGCTCTGCCGCGTGCCGGTGGAGGTCGATGTGGCAAGCGAGCTGCGCTACCGCCATCCGATCGTGGACGAGCACACGCTGCTCATTGCCGTATCGCAGTCCGGCGAGACCGCCGACACCATCGCCGCCATACGCGAATGCAAGGCGCACGGCGCGCGCGTGCTTACGATCGTCAATGTCGTCGGCAGCACCGTGGCGAAGCTCGGCGACTATGTCATGTACACCTGGGCCGGTCCCGAGATCGCCGTCGCCACCACGAAGGGCTACACCACGCAGATCGCCGTGCTCGATCTGCTCGCCGTATGGATGGCCAACGAGCGCCGGACGCTCACCGCGCCGCGGTACGCCGAGCTTGTCGCCGGTATCGCGGAGCTGCCCGAGCGCACGCAGCGCAGCATTGACCTGAACCCGCAGGTCAGCTATCTTGCCGAACGTTACTGCGGCAACAGCTCTCTCTTCTTCATCGGGCGCAACATCGACTACGCCGTCGCGCTCGAAGCCTCGCTCAAGCTCAAGGAGATCTCCTACATCCACTCCGAGGCGTACGCCGCCGGAGAGCTCAAGCACGGCACCATCGCGCTCATCGATCCGGGCCGTCTCGTCGTTTCGCTCGCGTGCTATGAGGAGCTGTTTGACAAGACGATGTCCAACATCAAGGAAGTCAAGGCGCGCGGGGCCAAGGTCCTCGCCGTGGTGAACGAGGGCAACCGCCGTGTGTTCGCCGAGGCGGACGACGTGCTCTTCGTCCCCGTGACCGATCCGCTTTTCTCCGCCATTCCGGAGATCCTGCCCCTTCAGCTTTTCGCCTACCATGTCGCCCGGTGCAACGGGTGCGACATCGATAAGCCCCGCAATCTCGCCAAATCCGTCACCGTGGAGTGATTTGCATGAAAGACGTTTACGAAAATCCCCTGTGCTCGCGCTACGCCTCGGAGCAGATGCAGCATCTCTTCTCCCCGCAGTGGAAGTTCTCAACGTTCCGCCGTCTCTGGCTCGCGCTCGCCGAGAGCGAGCAGGAGCTGGGGCTGCCCATCACGGACGAGCAGCTTGCGGAAATGCGCGCGCATCTCGACGATATCGATTTTGACCGCGCCGCCGAGTATGAACACCGGCTGCGCCACGATGTTATGGCGCACATCCGCACGTTCGGCGACGCCTGCCCGAAGGCTGCGGGGATCATCCATCTCGGCGCGACGAGTTGCTATGTGGACGACAATACCGACCTTCTGCAGATGCGCTCAGCGCTCCAGCTCATCCGCGGCGAATTGCTCGCGGTGATCGACGCGCTTTCCGAATTTGCCGCGCGCGAGGCCGACACGCCGACGCTCGCCTGGACGCACTTCCAAGCCGCGCAGCCCACGACCGTGGGCAAGCGCGCAACGCTCTGGCTCCAAGACTTTCTGCTCGATCTGGAGCAGCTGGAAACAGAGCTTGCCCGTCTCCCCATCTCCGGCTGCAAGGGCGCGACCGGCACCGCGGCGAGCTTTCTTGCTCTCTTCCACGGTGACGGGGAGAAGGTCCTCGCGCTCGAGAAGAAGATCGCGGAGAAGATGGGCGTTCCCAACTGCATCCCCGTTGCCGGGCAGACATACACGCGAAAGCTCGATTCCTTTGTGATGAACGTTCTCTCCGGCATCGCGCAGAGCGCCGCAAAAATGGCGACGGACATGCGCCTTCTCGCGCATCTGCGCGAGCTGGACGAGCCGTTTGAGACCGAGCAGGTCGGCTCTTCCGCCATGGCCTACAAGCGCAACCCCATGCGCTGCGAGCGTGTGTGCTCGCTCAGCCGGTATGTAGTGAATCTCGCTTCCAACACCGCGGACACCGCCATGACGCAGTGGCTCGAGCGCACGCTCGACGATTCCGCCAACCGCCGTCTCACGCTGCCGGAGGGTTTCCTCGCGTGCGACGCCATTTTGACGCTCTGCGCCAACGTCGTGCGCGGCTGCAAGGTCTATCCGCGCGTGATGGAAAAGCATCTGCGCGAAGAGCTGCCGTTTCTTGCGACCGAGAACATCCTCATGCGCGCCGTGTCGCTCGGCGAGGACCGCCAGAAGCTGCATGAGATCATCCGGCAGTATTCCGTGCGCGCCGCCGAGAGCGTCAAGCTGCGCGGCGAGGATGGGCATCTGCTCGATATGCTGCTCGCGGACGAGCGGTTCCATTTAACGCCGGAAGCTCTGGAGGAGCTTCTGGACGTCCGTCAGTTCGTCGGGCTCGCGCCGGAGCAGACGCGCGCCTTTCTCGAAACTCATGTTTATCCCGTGCTGGAAGCTCGCCGCTGCGATATCGCCGGAAGCGTTCCGGTGCGCGTCTAAAAAGCAAGGAGGATACAAAAATGCTTACTGCTGTTGTCGGAATCAACTGGGGCGACGAAGGAAAGGGCCGCATGGTCGATCTTTTCTCCGCCGAGCATGAGATCGTTGTCCGCTATCAGGGCGGCAACAACGCCGGTCACACCGTCGTGAACGAGCGCGGCAAATTCATTCTCAATCTGCTGCCGTCCGGCATTCTTCGCCCCGGAACGGTGAACGTCCTCGGTCCCGGCATGGTGCTCGATCTTGAGCATCTCACGAACGAAGTCGCGCACATCCGCGAGCAGGGCGTGGAGATCACGCCCGAGCATCTGAAGATCAGCGACCGCGCCACGATCTGCATGCCGTACCACAAGATGATGGACATTCTCGAAGAGGACCGTCTCGCGGACAAGAAGTTCGGCTCCACGCGCCGCGGCATCGGCCCGGTGTACGCCGACAAATATATGAAGAAAACGCTGCGCACCGGCGATCTTCTCTTCCCGGACAAGCTGCACGAAAAGCTCGCCGATCTCGTCGAGTGGAAGAACATCACCGTGCAGGGCTACGGCCACGAGCCTGTGAGCGTTGACGAGATGTACGCCTGGCTCGAGAAGTACGCCTTCCCGTGGCGCGAGTATCTCTGCAACACGACCGAATACCTCTCCGCGCAGGCGGACGCAGGCAAGAGCATCCTCTTTGAGGCTCAGCTCGGCGCGCTGCGAGACATCGACTTTGGCATCTACCCCTACACCTCGTCCTCGTCCACGATCGCGGCTTACGCCCCCATCGGCGCGGGCATCCCGGCCAAGCGGCTGGACAGCGTCGTCGGCATTATGAAGGCGTATTCGAGCTGCGTCGGCGAAGGCCCGTTCGTGTGCGAGCTCTTCGGCGACGAAGGCGACCGTCTGCGCGAGGCCGGCGCCGAGTACGGCGCGGCCACGGGCCGTCCCCGCCGCGTCGGTGGGTTCGACGTCGTCGCCTCCCGCTACGGCGTGCAGATGCAGGGCGCGACCGAGCTCGCGCTCACGAAGCTCGACGTGCTCTCCGGCTGGGAGAAGATCCCTGTCTGCACCGGCTATGAGCTGGATGGCAAGGTGATCCACACCTTCCCTGTGGAGACCGTGCTTGAGCGCTGCAAGCCCGTATACGAATACGTTGAGGGCTTCTCCGGCGATATTTCCGGCTGCCGCAAGTTTGAAGATCTGCCCGAGGCCGCGCGCAACTATGTCCGCTATCTCGAAAACGCCGTCGGCTGCCGCATCGGTTGGGTATCCGTGGGCGCGGGCCGCGAGGAATATATCCGTCTATGAAAAAACTGCGCGTATTTTTCGCGTGCGTCACGAGCCGCCTTGCGCGGCTCGCGCTGCGGCTCCTTGGCCGCGGCGGTACAGCGCTGCCCGGAAAGGCAGCGCTGCGCGTATATCCTGGGCTGATGCGCGAGCTGGGCCGCGGCGTGGAAACGGTGATCATCACCGGTACGAACGGCAAAACGACGACCGCCGGTATGCTCCGCCACATGCTCGACAAGGCCGGGACGCCGTATTTCTCCAACAGCTCCGGCGCAAATCTCACGAGCGGCATCACCGCGGAGTTCATTGAAAATGCGGATTTCCTCGGCAAGCCGAAGAAAACGCTCGCCGTCATCGAGTGCGACGAGGGCAACTTCCCCGCCGTCGCCGCGGCGCTGCAGCCGCGCGCGGTGATCGTGACGAATCTCTTCCGCGACCAGCTCGACCGCTACGGTGAGGTGACGCACACGCGCGATCTCATCGCCTCGGGCATTCAGAAAGCCCCCGGCGCGGTGCTCTGTCTGAATGCCGACTGCTCGCTCACCGCGTCGCTCGGCTGGGACGTGCCGAATAAGACCGTGTATTTCGGTCTCGAGAACATTTCGAGCAGCGCCGTACCGAGCGTTTCGGACGCGCCGCACTGTCTGCGCTGCGGCACGCGCTACGCCTACCGGCGGCACACGTTCGCCCACCTCGGCGACTGGTACTGCCCCGCGTGCGGCGCGCAGCGTCCCGCGCCGGACATGGCCGTGGAGAGCGTGGAAGCCATCCCCGGCGGCGGCAGCGCCGTCACGATGAAAACGCCGGAGGGGACGGTCTCCTTCGATCTCGCACTCCCGGCGCTCTACAATGTCTGCAACGCCGCCGCGGCGCTCACCGCCGCGCGCGCCATGGGCTGGGATATGGACATCTGCCGCGCCTCGCTCGCCGATTTCGGCGCAGTGTTCGGGCGAATGGAGCAGATCACCGTTGGGGAAACGAGCGTCCGCATCGTGCTCGTGAAAAACCCCGCGGGGTGCGACCGCGCGCTCGAATTTCTCGCCTCGCAGAGCGAGGACATTCTCCCTATCTTCTGTCTGAACGACAACGCCGCCGACGGCACGGACGTCTCCTGGATCTGGGACGCAGACTATGAAAGCCTTTTCGCCGCACGCTCCTATGAGACCATCGGCGTTTACGGCGTGCGCGCGCAGGACATGCGTCTCCGGCTCAAATACGCCGGGGCGGATGACGCCGCCATCACCGTATACGGCACGGCGGACGATCTCGCCGCAGCGGTGCAGGCCGCCGGAAAGCCGGTCGTCGTGCTGCCGAACTACACATCCATGCTCACGGTGCGCGATAAGCTGTCCGCGCTTGCCGGCGGAGGGAGGTTCTGGGAATAATGGAACTGAACATCTGCCATCTGTATCCGGACGTGCTCAATCTCTACGGCGACCGGGGCAACATCGCGTGCATGAAAAAGCGGCTTGAATGGCGCGGCATCGGCTGCGCCGTCACGGAGCTACCGCTCGGCACGGCGGACGATCTCACCGGGTACGATCTCTTTTTCATCGGCGGCGGGCAGGACTTTGAGCAGACCGTGCTTCTCGCCGATCTCCGCGCCGGGCGCGCGGAGAACATCCGCGCCGCGGCGGAGGACGGAAAAACGCTTCTCTGCATCTGCGGCGGGTATCAGCTTCTGGGCAACGGCTACCGCACAGCGGCCGGCCAGTGGTGCGACTATACCGGCATTCTGGACTTCACGACCGAAGGCTCCTACGACCGGCTCATCGGTAACTATGCCTACCGTCTCGGCGAAGAGTCCGGCGGCGAGATCGTCATCGGGTTTGAAAACCACGGCGGACGCACGCGCCTCGGCGCTTCGCTCACGCCGCTCGGCACGGTGCTGCGCGGCCACGGCAACAACGGCGAGGACGGAACGGAGGGCGTGCGGTATAAAAACGTGTTCGGTACCTACAGCCACGGCCCGCTCCTGCCGAAAAATCCGGTGCTCTGCGACGAGATCCTGCGCGGCGCGCTCAGCCGTAAATACGGCCTGGCAGAGCTTGCGCCTCTCGACGACGCCGCCGAGGAAGCCGCACGGCAGGTCATGCTCGCAAGACTGCACATTCTCTAAAGGGAGGGCATTCATATGCGCAATTACGAAAAGGAACTCGAAAACCGCGTTGCCTTTATCCGCCGCCTGCTGAAGGAAAGCGGCTGCGAAGGCATTGTTTACGGCAACAGCGGCGGCAAGGACAGCGCGCTCGTCGGCATTCTCTGCAAGAAGGCGTGCGACAACACCGTGGGAATTCTTCTGCCCTGCGCCACGACGCAGAACTACGGCAGCGACACGGACGACGCGATCCGCGTTGCGGAGCAGTTCGGCATTGCCTACCGCACCGTGGACCTCACGGAGACACGCGGCGCGCTCGTCGCGGCATTGGAAAAATCCGGTGTTGAGCTCAACAACGCCGCCGTATCGAACATCGCCCCGCGTCTTCGCATGACGGCGCTTTACGCCGTCGCCGCCGCCGAGCACCGGCTCGTCGCCGGAACCGGCAACCGCAGCGAGGCGTTCATGGGCTACTGCACCAAGTGGGGCGACGCCGCCGCCGATTTCAACCCCATCGCCGATCTGAGCGTGACCGAGGTCTTTGAATTTCTCGACTATCTTGACGCGCCGGAGACCGTCCGGCACAAGGCTCCCTCCGCCGGGCTTTTCGAGGGCCAAACGGACGAGAAGGAAATGGGCGTTTCCTACGCCGCCATCGACCGCTATATGGATGGCGGCGCCGTGACCGATGCCGAACGCGCGATCATCGAGCGCTTCCACCGCAACAGCGAGCACAAGCGCGTCGGGCGGCGGGACTATGGTACCAACTGAATATGCGCCCATAGGCAAAGGGGCACTGGCCGGAGGCTCCGGCCAGTGCCCGTTCGGCCTTAGAACCCGTCGTAAGGAGGCGATTTTGTTTGGTGGATAATTTCTTTCGTGCCTTCCGCCGATTTACATCCTTTCAGCTTATCATTCTCGGCTTTGCCGGAATAATCTTGCTGGGTGCACTTTTGCTGATGATTCCGGCTGCCTCCGCTGAGGGCATAGCCACTCCGTTTATCGAGGCGCTTTTTACTTCAACATCGGCAGTATGCGTGACCGGACTCGTCGTTCACGACAGCGGCAGCTATTGGTCTCCATTCGGTCAGAGCTTGATCCTTCTGTTGATCCAGATTGGGGGGCTCGGCGTCATCACGATGTCGGCAACCTTTCTGATGCTCGCCGGGAAGAACATTTCCCTCAAAGAACGGAGCGCCATGCAGGATGCACTTTCCGCGCCGTCGGTCGGCGGCATTGTGCGTTTAACGCGTTTTATTTTGAAAGGGACCTTTATCGCTGAGCTCATTGGCGCGCTCGTCATGCTGCCGGTTTTCTGGCGGGACTACGGCTCTGGCGGAATCTGGATGGCGGTATTCCATTCCGTCTCCGCTTTCTGTAACGCCGGGTTTGATATTCTCGGCACGGCAGAAAGGCAATATCCTTCGCTGACCGCTTACGCCGCAGACCCTGTCATCAATATTACCGTGATCATTCTTCTCGTGATCGGCGGTCTCGGTTTTCTAACCTGGGATGATATCAGGACACACCGGTGGCGGATGTCCCGCTATCGGATGCAGAGCAAGGTCATTCTTGCAACGACCGCCATTCTGCTTCTTTTCCCTGCTGTTCTGTTTTTCTTTACGGAATACTCTGTCCTTCCGCTGCAAGAGCGCATTCTCGCTTCGCTTTTTCAGTCTGCCACACCCCGGACGGCGGGCTTTAATACGACAGATCTTGCCGCCATGGGCGACGCATCCCGCGCCGTTATGATCCTTCTCATGCTGGTCGGCGGCGCTCCCGGCTCAACTGCGGGTGGAATGAAAGTCACGACGCTTGCCGTGCTTGCGGCAAACATACATTCCACATTCCGACAGCAGGAATCGCCGCAGCTTTTTCACCGCCGCGTCGACAGCAACATCGTCAAAAACGCTTCCGCCGTTTTAATGTTGTATTTGACGTTGTTTCTCATCGGCGGGTGTATCATCAGCGCGGCAGAATCTCTTCCGCTTGCCGTCTGCCTGTATGAAACGGCATCCGCCATCGGGACGGTAGGCTTGACGCTCGGCATAACGCCGCAGCTTGGGCAGCTTTCTCATTGGATACTGATCCTGTTGATGTTCTGGGGTCGTGTCGGCGGTCTGACGCTGATCTACGCCGCATTCGCCGGGCACAATCGGTATCATGCAGTGTATCCGAAAGAAAACATTACCATCGGATAATCGTCTTTTTGAGGGAGGATAGAATATGAAGAACATTCTTCTGATTGGATTGGGCCGCTTCGGACGTCACCTTGCCATGGAGCTGAACCGTCTCGGCCATCAAATCATGGCAGTTGACAGGGACGAGGAGCGTGTCAACGAATGCATGCCATTTGTGACTAACGCGCAGATCGGCGACAGCACACGATTGGAATTTCTGCGCTCGCTTGGTGTTGGGAATTATGATATCTGCTATGTTACCATCTGCGGCAGCTTTCAGGATTCTCTGGAAACGGTCTCGCTTCTCAAGGAATCGGGGGCAAAAACCGTGGTCGCGCGTGCGGATCGAGACGTCCAGGAAAAGTTTCTGCTTCGCAACGGAGCGGACTATGTCACCTATCCCGAAAAACAGCTTGCCAAATGGTCGGCCACCCGCTACACCGCCAATCACCTGTTCGGCTACATTGAATTGGATGATATGCATGCCATTGTGGAGGTCGCCGTACCGGAACGCTGGGTTGGTCAAACTGTCGGCGAGCTGAACATTCGCCGGAAACATGGGATCAATCTGCTGGGCTTAAAAAAGGGAGGGAAAACCGATGTGTCCGTGACTCCGGACACCCGTCTCACAGACGATGTTACGATTCTCGCCCTTGGTGAATATCAAACGCTGAAAAAGTGCTTTGGGCTTTAAAAAACGCGTTCGCTGCCGAACCAACGGTCTGCAGCGAACGTGTGTTTTTATTTTTTTAAAATCCGGACAAAAAACCGCACGAGCGGCGCGGTGCAGCATACGCCAATCAGCACGCCCATCCACCACGGGAAGGTCGGTGTGAGCGCCGTCTGCCAGACGGCAAACGCGGTGAACATCACCGCCATCGAAAAGCGTATATCGGCGATGAGATCGCGCACGCGCCGGTATACCAGCGCGCGGTTGAGCACCGTCACGCTCGTGCCGACGTTCCACGTCTGCGGGAAGAAGCTCACGATGAACATCACGGCGTCGCACACAACGCCGATGATGGGCATGACCCAGAGCGTTCCCCGGCTGCTGTAGCCGTCGATCTCACCGTAAAAGTTGTAGTGCGACGGTATCTCCGCCGGGAGCTGCGCATACCGCGCAGCGACATACACGATGCCCGCGAGCAGAATGGCGGGGGCGGCAAAGAACGCGATGCGCTGATAGAGCGTTTCGCGACAGCCGCAGTAAGCATCGATCTCCGCTCTTTTCATAACCGTTTTCCCCTTTCAGATATCCAGCTCCGGCGGCTTATCCAGTTCGTCGGAAACATACTTTCCGCTTTTCTTCCGCTGGCGGACGCATTCGGTGAGCAGATATTCGATCTGCCCGTTTACCGAGCGGAAATCGTCCTCCGCCCACGCAGCGATCGCCGCATACAGCTTCGGGGACAGGCGCAGCGGCACCTGCTTTTTCCCGGTTTCCGTTTCCGCCATATCAGTACAGGCTTCCCGAGTTCACCACGGGCTGCGCGTCGCGGTTGCCGCAGAGCACGACGAGAAGGTTCGATACCATCGCCGCTTTGCGCTCGTCGTCGAGCGTGACGACGTTGTTCTCGCTCAGGCGCTCAAGCGCCATTTCCACCATGCCGACCGCGCCGTCCACGATCATCTTGCGCGCGTCGATGATGGCGGACGCCTGCTGACGCTGCAGCATGACCGCCGCGATCTCGGTCGCATAGGCGAGATACGTGATGCGCGCTTCGATGATCTCGATACCGGCAGCGTCCACACGCTGCTGGATCTCCTTGCGGATGCGCTCGGCTACGATCTCGCTCGAGCCGCGCAGACTCCCTTCGTCCGCCACGCCGTCGCCGGTCGTATCGACGTTCGGCGCCACATCGTAGGGGTAGATGCGCACGATGTTGCGCAGCGCGCTGTCGCACTGGAGGGAAAGGTATTCCTTGTAGTTATCGACGTCAAAGACGGCCTTCGCCGTGTCCACCACGCGCCACATGACCGCAATACCGATCTCCACCGGGTTGCCGAGGCAGTCGTTGATCTTCTGGCGGGAGTTGTTGAGCGTCATGATCTTGAGAGAGATCTTCTTGTTTCCGGTGACCTCGACCGAGCCGCCCGTCTGTCCTGCGGCGATCACGATGCCGTTCTTGCCGCCGTCCACGTCACCGCTCTGGCTGAGCTTTGTGTTCGCCGCGGGGTTGACCGCGGAGCAGAACGGATTCACGTAATAAAAGCCCTCGCCCTTGAGCGTGCCGACATACTTGCCGAAGAGCGTGAGCACAAGCGCCTCCTGCGGCTTGAGAATACGCAGACCGCAAAGCGCGATCCAGCCGAGAGAAACGTACAGAATGCCGAGAACAACAAAGAAAACGCGGCCGCGCACCGCGCCGTAAACGATGGCGAGAATCGCGGCGGCGAGCAGCGCCAGATACCCAAGCAGCACCGCCATGCCGTACTTCCGGCCGGTAACGATCTTTTCCTGCATGATACATCCTCCATAAATTATTTTGATATCATATCAATATCACGTTCCAAAGCCATTGTCAAGAAAATTTTGGAAGCTCGTCGCGGGAAACGATGTTCTATGTGTTCTATTCCTCCACGCATAAAATAATGCCGCAATAACGGAATGAGGGAAATAAAGAGGAAAAATAAAGTTTTATTGGCGGAAGCGCGCTATATGGAAGCATGCTTCTGACATGGATAAGATTTCCAGAGAATCTGAGAAAACGGAGGTCTTATCTCATGAAACAGTACAGGGCATTAGCCAGAGCGTTTCTCGCGGAGTATACAAACTCGCTTCGCAGGCGTCTGAATCTGACGCAGGGCGAGATGGCGGAAAGGCTCCGGATCACGAGCCGGGCGTATGGGGATCTGGAACGGGGAAAATACTGTTTTTCCGCCATCGCCCTGCTTTTCCTTCTGCTTATGCTGAGCGAGGAGGAAGTAAAAAGTTTTCTGGCAGAGTTCCGCAAACGGGTATATGACCTTGAGCATAAGGAGGCCGCCTAAGGACACCGTGGACACTGCCGAGATCTATGCGCTTTTGCATGAGCTTGGTCTTTCCGCAAACTTCACCGGCTTCTTTCACACCATGTACGCCGTCTATCTGGCGATCCGGCAGCCGGATCGTTTGCGTCTGGTGACAAAATTGCTGTATCCAGAGGTGGCAAAGCATTATGCGACCACCTGGAAATGCGTAGAGCGCAACATCCGCACCGCCGTCAGCACTGTCTGGAGTACTAACCCGAAGCTGCTGGAGTCATTGGCCCGGCATCCACTGAGCCGGAAACCGAAAGCCTCGGAGTTCCTTTCCATTTTGACGCTGTATTTTTTATTGGACGGTGACACGGGACAATAGACAATAGTATAATCGTATGGAGCCAAAATTTGAGGAGGATCCGTATGCAGACTGAAGCTGTCGATATCGTGAATAAGGCCATAGCGTTGGGCTATGATACCTGCGGCATCATCCCCGTGGAACAGATGGCGGGATACGAAGCCCGTCTGGAAGAGCGCATGGAGCATTTCCCGCAGACAAGGGAAAAGTACGAAGGGTTCCGCCGCTTTGCTCACCCGCAAACCGAGTATCCGTGGGCAAAGGCGGTCGTGATCGTATCCTTCTGGTATGGAAAATACCGTATTCCCGGCGGGATGCAGGGGCGCGTTGCCAAGTATTACCTGACCGATGCGAGAAAGAATCCGGACTCGGAAGGCAGCAAAACCAGCGTGGCATTGGAAAAATACCTCACAGACTGCGGCTTTCGCGTGGCGACAAAGCGAAACTACGGCACCACCGCCCTGCGCTGGGCCGCCATGCAGGCTGGGATCTGCAGACGGAACCGCTCCGAAAAGAGCTGGGAACGTGGGTATATGGCTGTGACGCCTGTCAAGATGCCTGCCCCTACAACAAAAGCGCATGGAAAGGCGAGGAAGATTTTCCCGGACTGGAGGCATGGGTCAGCCGGTTTTCCTATGAAGAGATCGTTCTTGCAGATTACGAATGGCTGCGGTCCGTCGTGCGGCCGAAGCTCTGGTACATCCCCGAAGGAAAGGAATGGCGTTATAAAACAAACGCGTTGAACGCCATGCTGAACAGCTATGATCCAACGTATCTACCGGTCATAAAAGCCGCGTGCCGGGACGAATGCGCCGAGGTGCGTGATATGGCAAGCCGGGTGCTGGCGGAGATCGAAAAACAAAACGCGGAATAACGTTTTCCCATACGAAAAGCGCCCCGAACGGATGTTCCGTTCGGGGCAGCGTTCATATGCAAAGAGGGAGTTATTCGATGCGGCCTTCAAGGACTTTGAGATCGTAGGGCTCAAACTTCACATGGCGATAGGCTTCCACATCCAGCGGCACGCCGGTCCAGTCGGAGTGCGGCTCGCCAGTCTGCTTGACGAGAACGTCGTACAGGATGTCGTACGTCACGCCGTCGATCGTCTCGGTCATCGTGCTGTAGGGCAGCGTGCGGTGATAGGCAATGTGCTGGCCGTGGTTGTTGAAGTGGTAGCCGCAGCGGATGCGGCAGCCGTCCAGACCCAGATACTCAAAGTTCTTCATAAGATCGGCGAGGATCTGGTCGCCCTCTCGCTCGTAGAGGTTCTCGGGCGTGGTGATGGTGTAATCCGCGCGGAACTGGATGGGCAGGCCGTACTTTGCGAAGCGGTTGGCAAAGGCGATCATGCCGTCGTGCGGATAGTTCTTGAAGAGCACGCAGTTGATGCGCACCGGCACCTTGAGCGAGCCGAGCAGCTCGTCGTTGCACTCCTCCACATAATGCACCATGTGGCGGGAGATGTTGATGCAGGTGATCTTGTCTTTGTTGCGCTCGGTGAACGCAATGATGCGCTCGGGGGGGAAAAGATCGGACACAGGGAGCGTCGTGTTGATGAACACGCGGTGGCCTTCCGGAATGCAGTCCATCATCACCTGCAGCGCGTCCGGCTCGGAAAACGGCTCGCCGCCGGTGAACACAAAATCGCACTTTGGCGTGATCTCATGGAACATGCGGATGCTCTCGCACACCTTCTCCACGCTGAAGCCTTCGGGATTCTGGTATTCCTGCTTATTGATGCAGAACGGGCAGTGGTTTTTGCAGTCGTACGGGACGAACACCGTGACGGTCGCGCCGCCCTCGCGGGTCATATACGGGTTGTGGTTTGTCATATTCTTCACCTACATAGGGTAATTTCAAAACAGAATTATAACACAGTCTTAACGAAAATACCAGAAAAATCAACACAAAGTTGAAAAAAACGAAAAATTTCCGGTTTTACGCGCTTAGTACATCACGTCCCAGAGAAAAAGCCCCTGCGCCGGAGCGGTAGGACCGGCATTCGCGCGGCTGTGCGAGGCAAGGATCGCCGCCATACCGTCCGCCTCTCGCTCTCTGAGACCGACCTCGAGCAGCGTGCCGGTCAGGATGCGCACCATGTTGTATAAAAATCCGTCGCCGGTAAATGTTAAGCGCACCTCTTCCCCGCAGCGCTCGATCCCGATAGACTCTATCGTGCGCGTGGCGGCGCGGCCCGTTTTCTTCCCGGTGGAAAAGGCGGAAAACTCGTGCCGCCCGCAAAGCTGTGCCGCAGCGCAGCTCATGGCGTCAAGATCCATCGGGCGCGGCTCCACATATACATACTTTCTTTCAAACACGCAGGGCACATCGCTGTTCCACACGCGGTAAACATACGTTTTTCGCACCGCCGAAAGCCGGGCATGAAACCGCTCCGGCACTTTTTCGAGCGCGAGCACGCCGATATCCTCCGGCAGATATTCTCGAAGCAGCGCCAAAAGTTCTGCGCAGGACCTGTCCGTCTCCGCCCGGAACGAGCACACCTGCCGCCGGGCGTGGACGCCGGCGTCCGTGCGGCCGCTGCCCGCGATCTCGATGGGCTGCTCCAGCGCGCGGGTAAGCAGCGTCTCGATCTTGCCCTGCACCGTCTGGGCAGTGTTTCCCTGCTTTTGCCAGCCGCGATAGCGCGTGCCGTCGTAGCAAAGCGTCAGTTTGTAATTCTGCATCCGGCAGCTCCCTCCTTTTTCTCGCAGAGCTTAGTATAGCACATTTAAACACATCGTCGATATGCTTTTATAATTTTTTCGTTTTTCTGTTGAATCTGCCGTTCCGTTCCAATTTGTTTACATTTTCCCCGGAATTTGTTCATGAAATGTTCACTCTTTGATTTTGTCGCCGGTTATAATAGCATCATACAGAACATCCGGTGTGCAGCCGCCGAATGGATCTGATGCCTCCACCTTAATTTAAAAAATCCGCCGCTTCCTGCGGCGGATTTTTTATTTTGCCATTCGCCTCATAACGGCAGAGCGATTCCGACAAATAGTTGTTGCATTTTTGTACGGCGCTTGGTATATTTGAATAAAATCAACGCGAATCCCCTTTTCTGCACAGCGTCCCCTCTCCCCTTTTGAAAAGCGGCGGTCTGACCGCTTTTCAAAATAAAGAAGAGAATTGGGAGGACACCACATGAAAAAGATTCTCGCTGTTATTCTCGCGCTGACCATGGTTCTGGCTCTCGTCGCCTGCGGCGCAGCGCCCGCCACGGCAGGATCTGCCATAGAAGCGCCCGACCCGCTCAAATCCGAAATGCCCTCGAAGATCTACGAGGAATCCACTGCAGCCAACCCGGAGGGAAAAACCGTGAACATTCTCCTTGTCATCGATATGCAGAAGGACTTCGTCGATCAGGCGCTCGGCACTGCCGAAGCGCAGGCCATCGTCCCGAACGTTGTGGCCAAGATCAACGAATACAAAGAGCGCGGCGATGTTATCATCGCCACGCGTGATACACACGAGGACTCCTATATGGATACGCAGGAAGGAAAAAACCTGCCGGTCATCCACTGCGTGCAGGATACCGAGGGCTGGCAGCTGGACGACGCGGTGCAGGCCGCCATGCCGGAGAACGCCACGATCGTCAATAAGCCGACCTTCGGCTCGACCGACCTTGTGGAGATCATCGGCGAATACGTCGCGCAGTACGGCGAGCCGAACGTCCATGTGGAGATCGTCGGTCTCTGCACCGACATATGCGTTATCTCCAACGCCCTGCTCGAAAAGGCGTTCTATCCCGAAATGCCCATCACGCTCGACGCGAAGTGCTGCGCGGGCGTCACCCCCGCAACGCACGATGCCGCTCTCGCCACGATGCGCATGTGCCAGATCAACGTCATCAACGCCGACTGATCCTTTGCCCGACATACAGATCGCCCCGCCGTTCGGCGGGGCGATTTTTCTGCCTTATTGCGGGGAAAACCTTTTATTCTTCCGCACCGAGGGTGATGGCGCGGACGGCTTCGGCAAGGCTCACGACCTGGCTGCGCGGCACGAGCGCGACGCTCTCGCCGTTTACCACTGCGAGGCAGCTTTCCCCGCCGCGGCGGTAAAAGGCCAGGGTAAGCTCCGGGAAGCTCTCGTTATCGAGCGTGAGCGTCAGCCGCAGCTCGACCGTTCCGCCGGAGGATTCATCCGTAAACTCCGACGCCTTGACCGCGGCGAGCGCCGACTCGATGGCGGAAACATCGATCTCCGCACCGTTCCAGAGCCAAACAGTCTCTTCTTCGCTGTCACCCGCTTTGGCATTTTCAGCGTTGTCCTCATTCTCGGGCACTCCGAGAGCAAATTCGACCGTTTCGTCGTCAAGCGCAATCTCTATCGCCGTTACCTCGGCAAAATCGGCGGTGAATATCTCCGCGTGGCGGAGATCGTCCACGCTGGCGCGCAGAAGCGCATCGTAGCGCGTCCCCGTGATCTCGTAAACGATGCCGGAGTTGCCGACGCGTGCGTAGCACGTTACGCCGTCATACTCGCCGCTCTCCGCGGCCTCTTCGAGTTCCGCAGCGTTCTGGCCGAGATGCAGCGTGAAGGTCTCCGTTTCTTCCGCGTCGTCGGATGCGGAATACTCGACCGTGACGGTAAGCGCCGGGTCATCAAGTCCGTAGGCGGCAAGCTCTTCTTCCGTTGCATCGTATGTCACGTACTCCGTAAGTGAAAGGCCGCTGAGCGAGGAGAGATACGACTCCACGCGGCTCGTATCAAGCGGCTGCTCCCCGACAAAATATATATCGTCGGCGCAGATGCTCTTCCCGCTCTCTTCGCGCTTGACCGTATAGTCTTCCGCACCGGAGAAGGTGATCTCATTGGCTTCCGTGATCTCGGGTACGGCATCGTGCCGGATCACGTCACTGAGCACGGCGGAAAACTCGTCAAACGGGTCGTGCGAGAGAAGATAAACCTTTCCGTCGCCGATGGAGGCGTAGCGCTGGGAATCCATCTGGCTGAAATCACCGAGGCGCACCGTATACGTCTCATCTCCGGCAGTGAGAGTGATCGTACAGACCGGATCGTCCAGCCCGTACAGGCTCTCGTCCTCCACGTTGTCGATCACGAACGCCGCGCTGCATGAGACGAAGGGTTCGAGAAGCGTTTCGATCTTCTCCGTGTCCGCCGGGAAAGCGGCGTCCGCTTCATAGACCCACGTGCCGTCCTCGAGCGTGAAGGCGAAGTTCCCGCTCTCGTTCGTCCATGATACGGCAGTCACGCTGTCCGGGGAAAGGGCGAGAACGATCTCGCCGCTCGTGCGGATCTCTTCTTTTTTCTCTTCGTACCGGCTGACGGCGAACACCGCTGCGGTGAGCGCGGCCAGCACACCGAGAAGGATATAGAGCTTCTTTGTTTTAGGCATGGCGCTTTCTTCTCCTTTCCACCACGGTGATGATCCCGTAGGCCACGAACGCCGCAGGCAGAATGCCGACCAGCCACACTTTCAGCACCGACGCGGCTGAATCGCTGATCGTGAGATAATTGTAGCTCATGCTCTTGCTGCGGATGGAGATCGTCTCGCTCTGGCCGGTGAGCGCGGAGAGCGCGTTCATCGTAAGGTCCAGATTCGCGCCGGAGGAATAGGCGTTATAGAGTTCGTCGAGGAAATGCGAGGACGCGATCCAGACGATCTTCCCGCCGCCGTCGGTCGTGATGTCTACGGCGAGAGCAAATGGCCCATCCGTATCGCCGTCCTCCTTTTCGTAGGAGGTCAGGCTGTAGCCCGCCGCCTTGCTGAACGCCGCATCGGAGGTCGTGAGAAGCACCGTGACCGAGCTTTCGGCAGCGCTCACATCCAGCCCCTGCGCAACCGGCACGATGGCGTAATACCCCTCGTCGAGCAGCGGGTCGGTGATATCGCCGCTCTCGATGTCCGGCAGGAGGATGTACGGCTGGCGGAAAGCGTAATGGCCGCTGTCGCCCTCGACAACGATGCCGTCCGCCGCGGCCACGCCGTAGGGCGCGAGCAGCGCCGTGAGATTCGTGAGCGTCCCGTCCTCCACCGGCCCCGCGATCACAAGCAGGCGGCCGCCGCTTTCGGCGTATTCGGAAAGGATATCCTTCTCCTCTGCGGAAATATCGCTCTCCGGCGCATAGATGAGAACGCATGAGGCATCCTCCGGCACTGCGTCCTCCTTGAGCAGCGAGAAGGAGGAAAGCTCCATGTTCTCCTTTTCGATCTGTGTCTGCACGTTTTCGGGCAGCTCCGCTTCGCCGTGACCTTCGAGCGCATAGACGACGGGCAGATCGTCGCTCACAACATAGGCAATGGCCGAGGTGAGAGCGCCCTCGCCGTCGAAGGAATAGACATAGGAATATGTCGTATAGTCGATGTCCGTGAGATAGATCTCGCTGTAGGAGATATAGCGGCTCTTATCGCCGCACTCGACGACAAGGCTGTTGTTGGAAACGGTCTCGTCCGTGTACTGCGCGGCGAACGTCGGATAGACGTCCGGGTTCTTTTTCACAACGGAAATGTGGCCGGACAGGCTCTCATACTTAGCCAGCAGGTTTTCCACCACGCTGTCCTCCTTACCGGACTGCGTGATCCAGTAGATCGTTACGTCCTTTTCAAGCGCATTGACGACGACCTTTGTATTGCTCGTAATGGAATAGAGCTTGGTGGAGCTTATATCGTAGCGCGTCACGGAGGCCGGGAGTGCGCCGAAGAGCGCGTTGACCGCCACAAGGATCGCCAGCACGACCGCCGATACGGCGAGAGAATACGTTCCGCCCTTCGCCGCAATAGCGTTTCCGGGGGAGGCAGTTTTCTCTTTTTGAAGGAATTTCGCCAGTTTCATCAGTTGTACCTCCTTTTCTCCAGCGACTGCACGGTCAGAAACAGGAAAAACACTATGACCGAAAGGAAGAATACGACGCTCCGCAGATCGAACACGCCGTCCACGAACGTATAGAACCGCTCAAAGAGCGAAAGGCTCTGCATGATGTTCGGGAGCAGATTTTCGAGCAGCGACCCGTCAAGGAAATATATGCCCAGCGCCAGAAGAGCAAGCACCGCGCCTGTGCCGGCGGCGATGGAGTCGCTGCGCGTCAGAGCGCGCACGAGAAGCGCGAGCAGCACCGCGAGCACAACAAGCGCCGCCACCGCGCCGAACGCCGAGGACGATACCTGCTCGGCCAGCGAAACGCTATAGTAGTTGAAGAGCATCACCGCAATGGAGATCCCGGCGGCGACGCCCTGATTTTCCGTCAGCGACGAGAGAAACTCTCCCACAGCGATCAGCGCCGCGCCCATCAGGAAGAACGCCAGCAGCGAACCGTAAGCGCTCGGAAAATACACCTCGCCGTACTGCGAGAACACGAGCGGATATACCGCAATGATGCACACCGGCAGCAGAAACACCGCCGTGAGAGCAAAGTACTTGCCGAGGACGATATCGGTCGTTTTCAGCGGCAGCGAATATAGAAGCTGATCGGTCTTCTGCCGCCGCTCTTCGGCAAGGCTCCGCATCGTCAGCACCGGAATGAGCACCGCCATGCCGATGCACACGAATTGCAGCACATACTCAAAGTTCGCCACGGCAGCCTGAATGTTGTAATACACCGCGCCGATACCGACAAAAACGAGGAAAAATGCGCAGAAAAGATACGCCGGCAGGCTCTGAAAGGCGCGGCGCATCTCGTGGCGGAATATAGCGGTCATTGCTCTTCCTCCTTTTCAGCGCCCGGCTCTTCCGGCGCGGCGTCCGTTTCCGTGAGTTCAAGGAACACGTCCTCCAGATTGGCTCTCCGGCGCTGCATTTCGAGCACCGGCAGCCCCTTTGCGGCAAAGGCGAGCGTCAGCGCGCCGCACACACTCTCGGCGCTCTCGCCGTCGGAGAGCTGCGCCTGCACGGTGAGAGCGTCGCCGTCGGCGTCGATCGTCCAATCCATCACGCCGGATACGCCGCGCAGAATTTCCTCCGCCGTCTCCTTCGGCGCGCGCACGCGGAACACCGCCGTCTGCGCGCCGAGCAGCTTTTCAAGATTTTCCGGCGTATCAAAGGCGACGAGCTTCCCCTTGGAAATGATGAGCACCTTTTCGCAGACGGTCTGCACCTCCGAGAGGATGTGCGAGCTTAAAATGACCGTGTGCTCCTTCCCCAGAGCGCGGATGAGATCGCGGATCTCGATGATCTGGAGCGGATCGAGACCGACGGTCGGCTCATCGAGAATGATGACCGACGGCTCGCCGAGCAGCGCCTGCGCAATGCCGACGCGCTGCCGGTAGCCCTTGGAGAGCGTGCCGATGAGGTTATGCTGCACCGTCTCCAGCCGCGTGCTCTCCACCGCCTTTTCGATCTGCGCGCGCAGCGCGTCGCCGCGCAGTCCCTTCGCCTCGCCCACGAAGCGCAGATATTCCACCGGCGTTTCGTTCATGTAAAGCGGCGGCTGCTCCGGCAGATAGCCGATGAGCCGCTTTGCCGCTTCCGGCTGTTCAAGAATATCGAATCCGCCGATCTTTACCGTGCCGCCGCTCGGGGACAGGCAGCCGGTCATAATATTCATCGTTGTGGATTTTCCCGCGCCGTTCGGCCCGAGAAAGCCGTAGACCTGTCCCTCCCCGATCGTAAAGGACAGGTCATCCACGGCGGTAAAATCGCCGTAGCGCTTGGTGAGATGGGAGACCTCTATCATTGGCCGCGCCTCCTTGGATGTATTGCAAAGAACCATACACAAGCGACCTGAAACGGACTTGAAATTCTTCCCAAAGAAAAATCACCCGCCGGGAAATTCCCAACGGGTGATTTTGACGGAAATATTAGTTTTTGGAGAACTCCGCAAGCTCAAGGCCGGGGTTCTGCTTGAGCGTATAGGCAATGTTCCACTCGCCGCCGAAGAGCAGGAGGTTGTTGCCCTTGAAGTCCTGCACCCACTTGGTGTCGCGCGTGAGCGTGAGCGCTGCGGGGTCGGTGTCGCTGACGATCCAGCGGATGTTTTCATACGGCAGCGCGCGGCGGCGCACGGCGGTGGAGTATTCGTTCTGCAAACGGTATTCGAGCACGTCGAATTGCAGCACGCCGACGACGCCGACGACGACCTCCTCCAAGCCGGTGTTCGGCTCATGGAAGATCTGGATGGCGCCCTCCTGCGCGATCTGGCGGATGCCGGTCTCGAACTGCTTGCGCTTCATCGTGTCCTTGCGCTCAAAGGCGGCAAAGTGCTCAGGGGCGAACGTCGGGATGCCCTCAAAGCGGACCTTTTTATCCTTGGAGCATATCGTGTCGCCGATGGAGTAGATGCCGGGGTCGAACACGCCGATGATGTCTCCGGCGTAGGCCTCGTCGATGATCTGACGCTCCTCGGCCATCATCTGCTGCGGCTGCGCGAGCTTGATGGGCTTTCCGCCCTGCACATGGAAATATTCCTCATTGCGTTCAAACTTGCCCGAACAGATGCGCATGAACGCGATGCGGTCGCGGTGCGCCTTGTTCATGTTCGCCTGAATTTTAAAGACGAACGCGGAGAAATGATCGTCCGTCGGCTCGACCGGCTCGCCGTCGGAAAGGCGCGCGAGCGGCGGCGTTGTGAGATCAAGGAAGCTCGCCAGGAACTGCTCCACGCCGAAGTTCATCAGCGCCGAGCCGAAGAACACGGGGCTCAGATCGCCGCTGCGGACGAGATCGAGATCAAATTCGTATCCCGCGCCGTCGAGAAGCTCCACATCGTCGCAAAGCGTGCTGTACAGCCGCTCGCCGAGCGCTTCGCGGAGGCCCGCCTCGTTATCCATGGAAAGCTCCGCCGCGTGGATGGCGCGGCTGCCCGCATGACGCTGCGTATACGCAAGCACTTCCTTCTTCTCGCGGTCGTACACGCCCTTGAAGTCCACGCCGCAGCCGATCGGCCAGTTCATCGGGTACGTGCCGATGCCGAACTCTTTTTCGAGCTCTTCGAGCAGATCGTAGGGGCTGCGCGCCTCGCGGTCCATCTTGTTGATGAACGTGAAAATGGGGATGTGCCGCATGGCGCAGACCTTGAAGAGCTTGCGCGTCTGCGGCTCGATGCCCTTGGCCG
>ERZ808240.775-NODE-775-length-41108-cov-10.294765_pt1 | contig 41108 bp, 34 predicted proteins | sample MGYA00521084_ERZ808240 | MGnify/ENA primary metagenome ERZ808240 (study PRJEB31516, sample SAMN03275571) | gut metagenome | biome: mammalia-associated habitat; material: feces | host: Papio cynocephalus | place: Kenya | collected 2012-08-06 ... | reverse complement strand
CAAATCTTTCCAGGGTGTCTTGCCAACAAAACACTCACACCTGCACCTCGGAAATGCAGGAAATCAAATCTTTCCAGGGTGTCTTGCCAACAAAACACTCACACCTGCACCTCGGAAATAAAAAAAGTCAGACCACTCTGAGGTGCCTTACCACCACCAACGCCACACTTGCACCTCGAAAATGCAGGAAATCACACCACTCCGAGGTGCCTTGCCGCCACCAACACTACACTTGCACCTCGGAAATGAAAGGAGTCCTTATGGAATCATTATCACAATACCACATTTTTTACACGGTTGCCAAAAACGGCAGCATCTCGGCAGCTGCCAATGAACTTTTCATCAGCCAGCCTGCCGTAAGCAAGTCAATAAAAAAACTGGAGGAACTTCTCCAGACTACGCTTCTCATCCGCGGCTCGCGGGGTGTTAAATGCACCGAGGATGGCAGGATTTTGTACGAGCATCTTGCCTCTGCCTTTTCCTCGATTCAGGAAGGCGAGCAGATGCTGCAACGCAACCGCGCCTTTGAAGTGGGACAGATCCATTTTGGCTCCAGTACCACTTTGTGCAAGCATATTATGCTGCCGCTTCTTCAGACATTTGTTGAAAAAAATCCACATATCCGCGTTACGATTGACGGACTTTCTTCCCGGGAAACTGCGTTGCAGCTTGCCGCCAATAAAATGGACGTCGGGCTGTTAGTAGAAACCAGTGCTTCAAAACCTTTGGCATTTACCCCTTTGACCGACTTATCCTATACTTTTGTGGCTTCCAGACAATATTTGGAAAACCTGAAATTGCGTGAAGGAATCGATTATACGAAAAAAGATCCTGCCTTTTTCCAAAAAGCAACTCTTATGCTTATGGATCATGAAAATATATCAAGACAGCATATTGAAGCCTATTTTTCCGCCAATTCCATCGAAACACGCCAGATTCTTGAAACAAGTAATATGGAACTTTTAATTGAATTTGCCAAAATTGGATTAGGCGTTTCCTGCCTCATTCGAAATTTTGTAGAAAAAGATATAAAAAACGGCACGCTTATCGAGATCCCATTACGAAAAAATATCTCGACACGTACCGTTGGTTTTGCCTATTCTAAAGAATCCATACACAATCCTGCCGTGGAAAAATTCAAGCAGATATTAAAAGAAACTTACGGAAAATAATATGTGAAAAGCACCTATTTCTATGTTGTTTGATAGAATTCCTGCATGGCCTTTTGCACAAATTCAAGACTGCCTTTTCCTCCGGCGACGCAGATCGCCTTCTTCCAGTATTTGTTATCTAGCATTTCTATTACTATTTGCTTTTGACCTCCTGTTATCTCATGTAATTCTTCGGCTGTCTTTTGCACTTTTTCATCGCAGGGATCCAGATTCATAAGTTCCCCAAACTGATAAAAAAGGTCCATTATTTTTTCCTGCTTCTGTCGTTTTTCATAATCCGAATACGCGGCTTCTTTGTCGTCAATCCCTTTTTTCACATCCATCGAAAACAGCCCATCTTTATTGCAGAAATAGAATATCTTTCTCACCCCCTGCATTTTAAATCTCGCTTCTGCCTCTTCCTCCGGATACCGTTTTACCAGCTGAATACATTCAGAAGAAACAGCTGCAATAAACGAAATATAATGCGTTTTTGTCATTTCGTGCTGCACACGCACATAATATTCATCTTCTACTTTTTCAATAAAAATCTTATGCTGCTCATCGAACTCTTCTGCCATTTCCGGCTGCAAAAGTACGCCATGGCACGTAATCCCCGCCTCGCCCATACTGTGAATGACATTTCCACAGATCGGACAGACATAAAACTGGGAACGCAGCATATTGGCTGACACATTGGCATTTTGAACCGGGTTCCCGGAAAGCAGTTCTGCGACAGAAACCCGAAACGCTTGCGCGATCGGTTCCAATAACGTGATATCCGGATACCCCTTTCCTGTCTCCCATTTGGAAACCGTTTTATCGCTCACGCCAAGCCGGTCTGCCAGCTGCGCCTGTGTCATATTGTTTTTTTGACGCAGTTTTTTAATAACCGCGCCTGTTACATATTGATTCATAATCTTGCACCTCCATGTTCCCATTATAAGGCAGGTGGACGGGAAAGGCTACCTACGGAGAGTAGAGACAAAAATCGACTTTCAAAACAATTACCATTAATCACTACCCATAATTTTATCAGCAATAATAAATCCAATAATTGCAGCAAAATAATCTATATTATGTTGCATGATTCCCAAAATACAAATCACTATAATTGTATTATTTCCTACCCAAATTGCAGAATCACCCTGATTACCATCTTTCCTAAATTTCGATAGTAAATATTGCAACAATAATGTCAGCACAAAAAATCCTATACCATAAATGATTAATTCCAGCATATATTACCTCTCCATTATATCTCGTCCGGTTTCAAAAAATGCCCACAGTTGCATCTAATATAGGGACCATATTTACTTAATCCCCCCTTTAATTCTCCGCCATCCCTTTTAGGACATTTTACATTATGAGAATTGATGTACCAATTCATCAAATCAACCGTAAGATATTTCGTTTCTTTACAGGCTTTATTAGAACATTTCAAGTAAGCTGTACCTCTAGCATTCTTCACGAGTATCATAGGATTCTTACATTTTGGGCAGAACTCCTTTTCTTCAACAAAAGCTCCAAGACCATAATTGGATATAGCACCACTATCTGATACATTTCTACTGCTAACAGCCATAGAATTGGTTACCATTGTACCTTTCTTTTTTACCAGTTTTCTCGCGTTCTGTCCTACTACAACGTTTTCCAAATCTGTAAGTGCTTTTAACATTTCAATGGTATTTTTTCCTTTAATTCTAATCATTGTATGTACAACTGTAACCATGGAAGTAGTTTTATCTACTTGAAATTTCCACTTAGCTGTAGGTAATCCATACCAAGCAACTTCATCATCAATAACAATAATCGGGAATGTCGCATTTTCAGTCCCAACGCAATACTCTTTCCATTGTTCCGGCAGTTTTGCATAATCATTAGATTTCATCTTAATATCTATGCCTCTGCTATCTGCTTCATCAAATATCTCAAGCACCTGATGTTCTGTCTCTCTTAATTCTCCACTTGGAAGAGATACTACTACCTGCCATTTTGCCTTTTTCATATCCTGTTCAAACATCAGAATTGCTTCCTGCTCGTCCATAAAAATATTAATCATTCCACCTGGATTGACTGACTCAATATAAGGCTTAAGAGTTTTATCATGATTATCTATTACTTGATGTTTTCCCTTCTTAATATGCTGTAATAACTTATAGAAAATATGATTTGTTCCTTTAAATACATTTTCCCAGAACCTTGCATTCGCAACTGTAATCACTTTCCCTTTGCCTCGTGTAATTGCTACATTAATCAGGCGGGCAACCTGATTAGGTTCTTTTCCCATTAAAAATCCTACTGCACTCTTAGGATAACTTTCTACTGCATCAAAAACTATCACATCAGATTCTGATCCCTGGAACTGATGTACTGTTGCACAACTCACATTAGTCGTCCTCTTCATATAATAATCCTTCAACATTGCACGGATTAATCTGACCTGAGCCGCATATGGTGTAATAATACCGACGTTCTTAATATGGTTCTGCTCAGCTTTAACAGCAGTAGAAAAGGAAATAATTGCACTAAGTATATTGAATCTTGAACCATCTGTATTCTTATCTGCTGCGCAATATGTTCCTACTAAATCTATTAAGCTCAATGCATCTCCCGGTAGAGGAGCACTCCTAATAACTAAATCATTGTCTTTTTTTCTCTTCCCATTTAAGACAACAGCATTATTCTTCAGCAATCCGTTATATATAAATTTGCTTGGAAATTCTGAAATTGCCGGAGCCATTCGTCTTTGCTCATTCAACATGACAAGCCAAGGATGCCAGTACATACTTCCCTTTCCATCCACAATCTGCAAATACGAGAATATATCCACCTGCAATACACGGGAATCAGGACTCTGCGAAATAGGTGCTAACTGCCTAAAGTCACCGACGCACATAAACTTTTCTTTTGCCAAAGCCGCTGCCGCAATAACTTGTGGTACATATGCCATCGAAACCTCATCAAACATTACAAGGTCAAATTGTCTCTCATCAAACATAGGATCAATCGTGGCTCTTGAAATAGTTGTCCCGATTACCTGTGCTCTCTCTACATATTTTCTTTCCTCTCTTCTTATCTCGCCACGAATTCCCTTAATTTTATGTTCTACTTCATCATACTCTTTGGACTTCATCTGATTCTTTGCCCGCAGTTCATCTCTTTTTGCCATCAAATATTCCAGCTGTCTTGCATAACTGTCGCATTTACTAAGTGCATAATTGAATGATGTAGCATATGGATTCTGAGAAAGTTCATCGTCTCTTACATATCCAAAACGCAAAATCTTTCCATCCTCCAGAATAGACCGCTTGTCTGTATCAAGCATTTTCACAACCTGCTTAATCACACCATCAACTGATACATTGCTGTGAGATACAATAAGAACAGACTTGTCCTGTGCAATAAAACTATTTGCAATCTTTGCCATTATATATGTTTTACCGGTTCCCGGCGGTCCCCATACCGTCACAATATCATCTGTCTCCAGTTTGTGTTCTACTGCCGGCTGTCCCTTCGGTACATTTACAATGTCTGTGTCCGTTGATAAGTCCGGACCCTCTTCCATTATTTTAATTGCCAATTTGTTAATATTAGGATTAAGGGAATTCATCTTCTTATCTAACGCTTCAAGAAGTTTCCATGGCTCTACCATCAGATATGCTGAACTGACCTTATCATTCAGATCTCTGTCCAGCAACAAAAGTATCTGAAAATCCTCACAGGATAAAACAGAACCTACTGCTCTTAATCCACCTGCCGCTTCCACTACAACCGGAGCATCATCCGGCAGATGCAATTCTGTTTCCATCTCAAATAAATAAGTGTATATCCCTTTATCACTTTTGATCAGTTTATTTCCATTTACAATTTTATATTTTTTACCTTTTCCCTGTTTCAGGTAATGAATTTCTCTTCTTAATGCATCAGAGTATTCCTTTATATCTGATGAAGTATATGCCAACTGCTCATTAGTCGCAGACATACTGCTTCCATCTGCCATAATGGTATTTGTACTTTTTGCTACATCGTCCATTGTTTTAATAAGCAATCCAACAATATCAATTGTCCTGTTATACTCTTCTTCTGTCATCTGACACACTGCAATCTGCATCAACATAGTTATCTTAGCTGTGTTAATTTTATAGGATGTCGTAATTCTCTTATGATTGCTGCACAGAAAAACAAATTCGATTGTTGAGCCACTTATGAATATTTTCTTATCATCTTCCGGAATACTAATTGTTACATTCTTTGATCTACCATGTATCAATAACGCATAGTCCATTCTTGAAGAATGCATCTTTCCAAATTTATCTGTAATAATGCACTTTTCGAGAACTGAATCCACTATCTCGCCCTTATTAAAATAAATAAATTTAAATGATGCTTCTATTCTGTCTGCAAACTCTTTTATTACAGGCAATGTCATCCTAAAATGTGAATCATTGAAATTCTTTGAAATCACAGGCTGATATGCACTCTTTACTTCGGAATTTACTCCTTTATCCACAAATGCCAGTCGCATTACATCCAATACATCGTTCCTAACACTACTCTCAATTGCCTGCGCCATTAAAAACTTTTCAATATTAGAAAGTCCCATTTTAAGTTCTCTTTCATTCTTAAATGGGACTCCCTTCATAGTCTCTCCAAGCCCAGCCTGAAAAAGCATCTGCATAATATTCTTTTCTACTGAATAATCAGCAAATAAATCATTGCATAATGCGACACACTGTTTTCTATTCTGATATATATCGTATCCGTATGCCTCTGTCATGTTCTCAAATATCTTAACCATTTCTGTTGTATGCCACATAATACTCACTCTCCAATACTTAGTATATTCTGATCCAGTAAGTTCCCACCTTCTCATTTGGAATCTGCTGGACTTTAACTGCTCTGTTCTGTCCTCCTGCTGCAATCTTTGCAACCATACCTGCAAGCTCTGACCGTCTTAGTTTCGGAAACAGACCATCTATCCGAAAATATAATTCATTCCGACCTTGTTCTATCTCTTGTGTTATATATGCTATCAGCTGACTTCTACTCCTGAATGTCAACTTGTTTCTTTCGAAATAATTATCTTTTAAAGTTGTGCACTCCGGTACTTTATCTTCAAACTTATGTGTCTTGCCTATCATTTCATCAGTTACATTGAAATAATCATATGAAACCCTGCCTTTTGATGCCCCGATATCCCACGTTACATCTAGTTGATAAGGACTCCCATCAATATCAATAACATTCCATGCATGATGTTCTTTCTTTCCATTTACCTCTGCTTCTCCGGTAACCACAATACACTTGATATCTACCGCATTCAGCAATACTTTTACAGCTTTGGCAACTCCCTCACACTGAGCCTTCTGCTTTGCAAAAACTCCTACAATGTTATGTGAGAGAACTACTCTAGCCGGTTCGGCCACGTCTGAGCCTTTAAAATCATATTTCACATTTTTGCAGAACCAGTCATGGACTTTTATTTCTTTCTCATAATCTGTGCCTTCTGTCAGTTTTAACTGTGCAGCCAGATTATTCACTGTGTTTTCTATGTTACGATTGTACTTTCTGACAGTTTCACTGCGGTAAAAATACTGCGGACAGATTGCTGTATGACCGAATGCATCCGTCGCCCAATTACAGGCAGATTGATTGACATAATATATCAACGGATTATCCCTTGTCATTGCCCGGAATATCTTGTTGAATACTTCTTCTGATAACTGTCCTTTAATTGGAATCGGAATGACATCCTCATGAGCCATCAGCCCATTGTAAAAGGCTTTGTAAACCGCCTGCTCCCGTTTATTCAGTTGTGCATAATAGTAGCGATCTACAATCACATCCGCTTCCTCCTCTGGCTATCGTATTTGTATTAAGTCAAGTCATTTTCTGTTCCTTATTCTTCAATATCCTCGATATCTTCTTTATCATTTGAATACTTAAATGTTTCCATAATTTCTCTTATACTAAAATTATAGTTTTGATATGACAAATTTAATATCTCGATAAAGTCTCTGATTATAGAACGAGGCGTTATGTCTTCTTTTTCTTTTACAGTTTCTCCAATAAAGTCTACAATATCTTCTGATTTTACTTTTAGTTCATACTCATATAAATCAGCATGAATTTCTGCCAGTTTTTCAAGCAATACGATAATCTCTTCTTTTGACAATGGAATAATCCGAATAATTGGTGTCATAAGATTTATCATATTATTCGCACCATATCTTCCAGACTCCAGCCGTGATTTTAACGCCTCATAACTAAATAATCCCCTGTCAAGATTTTCAATTGACTGTGGAGTACCTCCCATAATTATCCCCAAGTATCTTGCTTTTCCTTGCATCGTGTCATTATACATTGCTAATATTTTTTCATAGTTATTATTTCTTGTTATTGACGATGTGCATTTGTATATGTTAATCAATTCATCAATGACTACTATGAAGCCCTTATATCCTATTTTCACAAAAAAGTTAGACATTAACTTTATGTATTCATACCAATCATCATCGTTAATTATGTTTGATACACCCAAATCGTGTTTTGCTTCCGTTTTTGTATTATATTCCCCTCGTAGCCATCTCAATGTTTTTGCCTTTATCACTGCATCATTTACTCTAGATGCTTTCCAATACATTACAAGAATATTGGCAAAATCATAACCATGTACCATTTCCTGCATATCTAAAATAGTATCATATATTGTATTTGCAACCATATCCTCTAATGCATTTCCCTGAATCCCACCTTGTCCAATATTTTTTGCAACATTAACCCAAATTTCATTAAGCCAAAGATCCAAGATTTTTCCTAAGGCTCCCCCCATTGGTGATGTCTTTATAGATAAATTGCACATCAATTCTCTATATGTTGCTAACCCTTTCTTCTTATTGTTTGTTCCTATTAAACTTCTATTTGGCGATAAATCTGTGTCAGCAACGACCATTCCTTTTGATAAGGCATATTCTTTTATCGTTTGTAACAGAAAAGTTTTCCCACTTCCATATGTTCCAGATACAAATCTGAATGTTGCTCCACCATTTTCGACGATTTCTACATCCTTCAGCAAAGTAGTAATTTCTTGTTCTCTACCTACCGCAATATAACCTAAGCCTGTTCTCGGAACTACGCCACCCTGTAATGCATTCATAATAATCGTTTCAATTCTCTTTGGCACTTTCATAATAACACCTACAATTTCCTAATATATTCTTTATATTCATCATACACATAGTAATTCATCCCATCTGTATCTACCAACACATCTCCTAATTCTTCCAATGCTATTTCATTTATTTTTTCAATTTCAAGAACTATATTGATTCCTTTACTATCTGCAAATTGTTTTGCTGCAGTAAAACCAGATTCTGGTTCAATCAAAAGTTTTAGTATTTTTGCCTGAATATCTGAATCACTACCGACTTCTTCATTAACATCCACACTTAACTGTTCAGTATCGTCATCGTCAATAACCAGTCGTTCTTGATTAGTCAATAACACTTGTCTTGCTTCTTCTATTCTACTCTGATCCACATGACCATATAGCATTGCATTTTCAAACTCTATTTTTGCATCATCCACTTCTATGACAGACTTCCTACTATAATTAATTAAATGTTCTATTGAACCTCTACACATTGCGGACTGCTGAATATTATTTCTATTACAAACTTCTTCAACAGCCCTTCTTACACAGTCAAACAGTTCTCCTGTTTCAAATAGCATTTCTATCTCTGGATAATATGTACACATCTTATTTATATCAATCTTGAAATTTGCATTTAATCCAAGCCAATCTCGCAAATACAATTCACAGATTTTACCAATTGTTTCAACAAAGAAACGACTCTTAAAATATGTTTCTCTTTTCCTAAAAAGTACATATTTCATTTCTCTCTGAATTCTATTGAATTCTGTTGAAATGGTTTCAAATTCTGTAATATCCCTTGATTGAAAAACTTCTGCAATTTTAAAAAGTGTATTTCCTGACAATATCATTCGCTTGAATGGTTCTCTTCTTTTTTCGGAAATTTCGTAATCAAGTGTTTTCCAATATTCATCCAGATTAAAACCATGTATTGCAAACATTGATTTTAATTTTGCTACTGTTTCCTTTAAACATTTTTCTAGGATATCTCCCTTTTCATCAACAGTAGCTGTTGGTCCTTTACCAATTCTATAATCTGCATTTTTACTAAAAAAGAGCAGATAGTGATTCTCAAGTAAATCAGTCATATCTATTTCATTAATTGCTTTCTGAGGCTTATCCCCCTCAAAGTATATTTGATATGCGAATAATTTTTTGAATTCCTCATAAGTTATATCCGGACAATAAGTGATCCAATAATCTCTTATCCACATCAAAACTTCCTCTCTTTGAAAATCCGGATAATAATGATTCCACAATTTTGTCATAACAACTAATAACCACTCTTTATTTTCGATTATATCTGCATTTCCAATTTGATGCATCAAAATTACAGCGTTAACACTTCTGTTAGGAAAAATAATTGTTCCTTTCTTTATTAAATCGACCCAAAGGGAATATCCTCTACTATCTTCTGCTATTTGTTTTAGTAACACAAATTCCCTAACTTCATCACCGTTCAAGAAATTATAAAGAATCATTCCATCTTCTTCATAGTTTCCTTCATAAGGTTTTATCTTGCCCAATAAATCAGCATATTCCTTCATATTTTTCTTAAATTTAGTAATATTTGTATTCGGTTCTGAATAATCAAGAACCTGTCTATCGTCTATCTTTATTCCTTGTATATATGAATGGACATCAACTTCATAATCTAAATACTGTTTATCATAGTTTTCAAGCACTTCATTAACTGTCTTATAATATGGTAAAATTTTAGTTTCTGTTTTTTCCTTAATCTCCTCTGTCTTTGGTATTACCTTTGGTGTAGCTACTGGAATTTCTTCAAACACAAATCTTGTTTCATGTATATATGTATCTATTACATCTTCAACGATTCGCTCTATTTCTCCGGATTGCACTAGCTCATTAAGTCGTAAGGTTCCATATTTTTTTGTATAATTAGGTTTCAAAGCCCTTTTATGCTCAGCTTTCTTTCTGCAAATATTTTCAATTACCTTTACTAAATATGCAATGAATTCTCCATTATGATATAGATAAATCCTTCCAGATACCATTTGTCCTCCGGAAATCTTTCCTTCTTTTGAAATTGCATCCTTATCCCATGTATGTTCTTTGGAATTATATTCGTAGTTCACACCAGCAAAGTTAAACGAATGTTGATATTGTATTCTATCCGTAAACAAGAATAGTTTTCCTTCCCATGGCGTAGATTGATATATTCTCCATCTTACTTTGCTTTTTTTACCAACAATAAATTCTGACAGAACCAGATTATGTGCTTTCATGCAGTCACTAATTGCATAAAATACTTTGTCAAACACCTCATCAATAATTCTGGCATCTTTTCTACTCAAATAAAAATTACTTTTTTTGTCTAATTTGTATGCTGACGATCTCATAACTGCATCAAAACAATTGTTGTAATCATTGTTCAGTATTTTATAGTCTTGATTCCATATTTCAAAATTTCCACTTGCAAGCTCATCTAATTCTTTCTTTTTTTCAATGAACATCCCATTGATAATACAATACGCTAAAATCCAAGGAATTAAATATTTCTCTACCTTCTTATCAAAATTTCTGTATTCCTTAAATGTGTTAATCAAAAGATGATAAACACCTTCCTTGCTTGAAGCATGTACCCCCGTTAAAAGTTCATAAATAAACACATAAAAATAGGATGCATCACAAGGCATAACATTCCCTTCCAATGCATGTGTTCTCCAATAAATATAGTATTGAAACTGTTCTTTTTCCATCAATGCATAACTTGGAAAATAATACTTAAATTCTACTGGTTGTATAATCGAACCATTCCAGCGTACATCTTCGAGTTTTTTTATTAATTTATAGAATCTTTCTGGTGACATCACATTCATCTGCGTATAATAATATCTTGCTTTATACAGTATTTTATAATAATCGTCTGTATTATTTTCATTCATATATCTCATGCTATGCACTTCACCTTCCTATATTCTACAAAAATATGCAATTACCACAGTGACATCATCACCGCATCCAAGCTCACTCGTCTCCTTGAGCCACTTTTCAAGATTATCTCTTACTGCCTCGTATCCATGTTCGCCAATCATTTTATAATACTCTCTGCAGGTTTTATGGAACTCCTCTTCGTTTACAAAACTATTGGAAAATCCATCTGTTGATAGCATATATAAATATGGCACATCATCTGCTGCGTTCTTTCTCCTTATGGATGCTACCGATTTTCTCCATGCATCCAGTTTGGATAACGAATGTGTCTCTGTGCCAAGGAACTTCTCCGGCTCTACCAATGGTGAAATCTCATCACTTGTAATATAATTAATATCACCATCACCTATCTGAAATGAAAATACAAAAGTATCTGTAATCAACATTCCCAACAAGGTCGTACCATACAGCGAATATACTTTCTTCCAGTCTATATTGCCATTATCATCCTTGACATTTTCAGCCTTATTCTTGTAATATGACTTTTTTACTCTTGTCTGCCATTCTTCACATATATCCTGTGCGAAGCGCATATCGCCTTCTCTGTTCAGAAACGTTACCAGATTCGTGAGTCCATCCTTTTCTTTTCCATAATTAAGCAGATAATTTTTCATTATTGTACAGAAAGTATTTACTGCAATCAAAGAACCTCTGTCGCTTCTGGGGCACTTTGAGCTGCCATGTCCATCTGCTACAGCTATAATCGTGATCTTATCTGAAATTTCTTCTATCTTGCAGTTATCCTGAAGAGGTAATCCATTCTTTTCGTGAGTAGCGCCTTTTACACTTTTACCAAATACATAACGCTTCATGAAATCCCTCCTTTTTACCAAACTGCGCCATCGTCAAAATCATCCGGGCTAGGAATATTACTCATATCTATGACAAGCGGGGCTCCTCCATTTGCAGGTGCAAAAGGATCTCCACTGCCTGCCGGTGTAGATCCTGCGTCAGCATTCATAGGTTTGCTTGCCGGAGCGGATACCATAGATGCAGTTGTAGATGCCCATTTAATCATTTTTGCAAGTGCAGCTGCATTGTTTGCCTGTAATATCAGTTCCTTGTTACCTGTAAAGTCTTCAAGTACATCATCATCTGCATCCGATCCAATAGATATTGCAATCTTAACTGCTTTCTTGAACCAAGGAAGTGCTTTCAACTTATTCAGTCCGTCCTTGTAAGAATCTGTTGGCTGTCCATCGGACAGTAAAACAATTACCGGCGGTAATGCCCGTGTTGGCATTGGCGGAATAGAAAGCTGTGCTGCCAGTAATTCAAATGCTTTTCCCATCTCTGTTACACCATTTGCTTCCAGCGGATTCCATGAATAATCATCAACCGGTACAGGCTTTGCTGTAAGCCAGCTTGCCCCAGATGAAAATTGAAGTGCCCTAATAAGTAGCTGTGCATTTGGATTATTATCCGCAGCTGATGCCATCTCCGGAATACACTCCTCAATAGCTGTATTCACTACTTCCATCTTTCCGTCATAAGACATTGAACCTGAACAATCCACCACCCAAAAGAAATGAATCGGTCTGCTTGCCAGTTCTCCTCCTGGTCTTTGTAAATCTGCCATAACAATTTCCTCCTTTTACTTGAACTCTCCGACTGACTCAGAGAAATGTATTTTCACGCCTGCTGCAATACCTGCTGTCTTTCCTACTTCAACAGGAATCTGTGTTCCATCCGCTTTTTCATATGTCCAGTTTAATTTATCTTCATTACGGATTCCCCACAATGCCGGATTCTTTGGATTCTGAACTACTTCTCCAACTACTGTTTCCATATCAAAATCACTATAAATGTGATGATGTAACAGCTTACTGTTCTGATTTAATACCACAGTATTCTTTCCAATCACAATCCTTGTTGGTACTTTCACTGTCTGCTGACAATTCCAACATGTATGTGCCGCACCATTTGCTTCGAGGCTTTCATCATAGAAAACACTTGCTCCACAAGTGCATTTCATCAATCCACTCATCATATTGGCAAATAAGTTCATCCATTCAGGCTCCGTTACTCGCTTGCTTGGATTGTTAAGTCCCACTGTAAATGATTTGATAAACAACTGGCGCAGCTGTTCCGGATATAACGGCCAATATATATTGGCGTTATCATGGATTCCCGGCACCGGTCTGTTTGTCTTATTATCCGGATCAAAGATAAAAATAGGATCCGTTCCATAGAGCTTTACTCTGGCTGCCATATCCATACACTTGATGCTTGCTTCCTGCTTCCCCTCCAATGGGTGATTTACCATGAAAAGGTAAAACAGTAATACCGCTAATGAATATCTGTCCGTATCCCTTGATGGTCTCGCCTCACCTCTTACAATCTCAGGTGCCATAAATCCCGGTGTGCCAAGAACTCCTCCCGGCTTGCTGTTGCCATATGATACATTGTCATTGTCGCAAATCAAGACATCTCCGTTATCCGGATTAAAGAACAGATTTCCAAATGAAATATCCTGATACTTTGCCCCGGCAATATGTAAATTTCGATACCCCTTTGTAAGATTAAATGCTGTCCTGCATATGACATAAAATGAAGGATTTACACGATTCTTCATCAAGTCCACTATGCTCTTATAATTCTTTGGACGAAGCGGCATGATATACCCAAACAATGTGCCCTGCGATGGAACAATCAGTTCCATCGGCCAGAGAAACGAACTATCCGGTGCGCCCTTTGCAATAATCTCTTCCAATAATTTCTTCTGCCGTGCTGTGGCACTTCCCTTGAAATACCATTTCAACGCATAATGCTTTCCATCACATTCCACATCATAGACTTCACCTTGTCCACCGGCGCCCAGAAGATTCACTACAGTATACTTATTCCCGCTTTCTGAAGTAAGTATTGTTCCGTTTTTTAACTGTCCCTCCATTATGGAATCTGCCTCCTTTGTTTCACAAGCTGTAATACTTCATATAATAGATTTCCATCATCAACATACATATTGTATGTTTTACTGCCAAACTGCAGTTCGCAGGCATCTACATACGGAGTTACCGCTGTTAGATATCTATATGCCTTATCAAAGCCCTTTTCAGAAGCTTGAAATACAATTCTCTGATTGGTCACATACAGGATTCCTCGATGCTGTACAAGCTCACCATGCTCAATCGGCTTCGCCACACCCACATTCCAACGATTGCCTTTTAACAATCCCGGTGTACTGTGTCCCACATGCCGATATTGCTTTACTATCTTGATTTCAAGGTTGATTGCTTTATCAATATAATGGATCTTCTCACCACGCTTGAGAAATAAGCTGTCTGTATTCAATATCGGTAATCTTCCTCCACGGATCTCATTCTTAGCAGCTGTAGGAAGTATGGAATTTATCTTAGGTGGCTGATTATTGCCAAATATTGCATCCAATAAGCCCATACATATCACCTCTTTCCTGTATTCTATCGTAATTTCATGCTTTATGTGTCGCATCGCTGGCGACATTACACCAGCTGATACTTAATCTTATTCTTCCTGCAATACTGCTCTGCAAAAGAACCAAAGGAGCATTGCACGATAAACATATCATCTGTTCCCGTAAAAGCATCCTGGCCAATCTGCTGTACACTGTCCGGAATCACAATAAAATCCAGACTAGAGCAGCCGAAAAATGCACGTTCCCCAATCACATTTAGACCTTCATGCAGCTCCACCTTCTTCAAGCCACTGCAATTCATAAACATCCGATCAGTTACCCTTGCAATGTTATCCGGTATCTTAATATGCTCCATCGATTGACATTCTGCCAATAACTCATCACCTATCCAGAATACACTCTTTGGAATATCAAGTGTCCGTAAACCGGTTCCTTTAAAGGCTAGATCTCCGATTGTCTTAAGCAATATGGGCAATGAGATTGATTTTAAACTATTGCAATTTTCAAAAGCTGAGTTTTCAATCTCTTCTATGCTGACCGGCAATACCACCTGATGCAGTTTCACGCAATCAGAAAATGCATTTAAGCCAATATACTTAAAGCCTTCCGTCAGAATTGCCTCTTCTATGGAAGATTTGCTAAAACTGTTATCCGCAATCTCTATAACATTTTCATTGCCAGACCTATTTTGAAATATAATCGTCTGGTTCTTATCTCCACGGAATCCGGTTACAGCTAATCCATTAGCTCTGCGACTTTTTTCATATACAAATAAATCTCCATATGATTTTCCCGAAGACGACGTATTATCTTTTATCGCCGGACCACCGCCCTGCTTCTGCACTGATATGTCACAGGTTTTTCCCAATACTTTATTACCATAACAGGAACACCATACTGACACAATCCAATCTGCATTAACTCTGCTGATGCCATAATCATCCATCAGTTGCTTCACATATCGGAAAGCAAATGTATTATTGAGCAGATTTGCCTTCTGAATATCCTGAGCAATTCCCATGTTGTATGCCATAAGAATCAGATTGATATTCTTTGCCTCTTCCGGAAATATATCTTTTACCAATGCAGTAAACTGTCGCTTATCCTCTATTGAATTTTCATACTGTCGAAGCATTGCTTCAAAATCCTGCTCAAAAATAATTCATCACCTTCTTTACTCTACGCCCAAGGCTTTATAGACTGCTTCTTCCGGAGAAGAATAGAATATCAGACTGAATGCTCCAACTAAATCTGAGGGTACTGTGCCAAGGTCTGCTGCCGATGTAATTGGAAGAAGAACTTTCTTTGCTCCACTATCAAGGCACACCTGCAATGTACTTGCCAATTCTTCCACCTTAATAAGAGTTCCACCAATACTAATCTCACCAAGTACTGCAAGACTGCTGATTGGAGGCTTACTGAGTGCAGCCGATGAAATAGCAATCAATGTAGAAAGTGCAAGATTACCTGTCATGCCAAGTCCCTGCATATCCTGATAATTGATGATGTAATCCTTGGTTGTTGTACTGATTGAACCCGATATTGCATTGCCATTTGCCTTCAGATAATTAAATGCTGTATTGGTTGCTTCCTTTGGCTCTTTTCCTGAACCAATACCTGTGCATGTCAACTTTCCATTTCCAGGCATCATCTGTGTTTCCAGACGATAACAGCCTATCATTCCAGTTTTTGACTTTGACACTGTATATAAGCATCCCGGCTTACCAATACCTTCAGGAATCATCTTGCCACCGCCCTGCTCCGGTACAGTTACAAAATGCTCATCAAAACTGTCATTATCTATATATGAGAAATTCACATCATAGAACTCCATTCCACCAATCTTCTTAAGCTGCTCTTTTACACGCCTACGAAGTTCAAGTGAAATATCCATAATCTCTGCAACTTCTTCCTTGCTGACTTCTCCATCCGGATAAATCAGTTTGATAAATCCGGAAATCAGCTTACGAACAGCAATGGCATCTCTCTGATTTAAGTTATTTCCTAATTTAAAATATTTCTCTGCTATATTACTGTAATTATCCTTACGAAGTTCACGCATAAACTCTGACAGATAATCTGTGATAAATCCGTAATCATTTGTAAATGAATCCGGTCTGTACTTAGGAATCTCCCATCCCGGTATATATGCATGGAAACGATCAAGGAAAGCAGTATCCGTACCCATTTCAGGTGGAAATGGATCAAACAGGCTTGATGTCTTCTGCAATGTCTCAACACTCTGATTGATATTTCCTACAAAAACCATAGATGCCTTTGCCTGTATCTCAGCTTTACCACGGGAAAATGCGCCGGATGCCATATATCCCTTCATAATCTGGATACCATCTTTGTCCTTAAACTTGATACCAGCAACCTCATCAAAGGCTACAACGTCCCACATTCCAACAAGCCCCACTGTATTGTTAGACATGTTATAAAACAAATTTGCAACAGTTGTCTGTCCACCAGCTACAAGGATACTATTTGGAGAAATCTGCTCATATATGTATGATTTACCTGTAGAACGAGGTCCCAATTCGCACATATTGAAATTATTCTCAACAAGCGGAATCATACGGGCAACCAACAGCCACTTCGCTCTGTCAGAAAGCTTGTTTGGCTCCATTCCAGTAGAACGAAGCAGAATATCCATCCACTCTTCCTTAGTAAATGCTTTACGACCATTCTTTACCTCATCCATATCCACATGTGGCATCTGAATCGGTGTCAGCTTTCTGATACGGATAGGCTGTGTATTCTTCTTATCTTCCTCGATAAACTCATAATCAAGCTGAAGAATACACCAGATACCGCCACAAAGCAGGCGGTCATAATCCTTTACATAGTTAGCGCTAATTGGAATATTCTTAATGCCGAGGTTAGAGAATGTTGCCTCGTACCGGTCTTCCTTTGTATTAAGGACTACTGTAATCCTGTCAATAACTGTATAGCTTCCTCTCTCTCGAAGAAGTGACAATATCTTCTGTGCTTCATCCGGGCGGACATAGTTATCACGCAGAATACGCTTCACATTGTCTACACCCTCGTCAATAATCTCCTGATCATCAGAATTACAATACTGTCCGAGAAGATATTCCAATACATATACCGGAACATTTGCGCCCTCTCTGATTGATTTCGTTAAATCCTTGCGGACAATACGACCATCATAATATTGACGGAGTTTTTGCTTTATGATTTCTCGTCTGTCGTCGGTTTCGCTTGTTGAATCAAAATTTTTTCTTGGTTCATTCATTTCTACCCCTCCTTTGTTGCCGTGATATAAGTAGCTTTCTCAAATAATTCATTGTATGAATTTTCATTTTTCAAGAACTTTTCTAATTCATTCTTAGATATAAAATATTGGGTAGCTGTATAGGGAATAACATTTGGGGTTGGTTCTAATGCCAAACAATACTTTCGAGACTCCTGTTCATAATCAAAAGATTTGATTTTTGATCCATATATATATTTAATTCCTACTACCTCTAGTTGAATTCCCATAACAACTTTCTTTTCTTCTTTTAAGAATCGAAAGAACAACTCTTTTCCAATATATTCTTTCATTTCATCTGTCTTCTTATTTTCATCGAATACCGAAAGGCAAGTTATCGTCTCATCCTTCCTAAATGGTTTTTTTTCTACTATTGAACGATATAGTTCTCTAGCATTCATAACATCCCTTTCATATACCCCATTCGATACATCAAAAGACACCTCAAATATTTTTTCAATATCATGCAATTGTTTCCAAAATGCTATTGCATCATCATCATACGGTGTAAGGTTTGCTTCATTATTTTCATTAACTAATACACCAAATATTTTAACTTTACCTTGCGCAAATGAATTAAACCAAAAAATACTATTACATACATTATCTACGTTTCCAGCATTGCTAAAGTCTGTTGTCACAGTTACTTTCATTGTTGGAGATTCAACACTAACAAGTACTGATATAACAAATCCCGTATCTTCCTTACTAACAAACTTCAGTTGTTTTATACTATCAAAAGGAACTCTTTTTAAAATCACCAAATCTTCTTTATCTTCAGCAGAAATTGGCAACTTTAGTTCATAGTTAAAGGCAGATGGGGTATACTGTATTACTCCATCTTTTAAAACTATATCTTTTAACGGAGATTTAATAAATTGCTCATATGTAAACGGATTATCATTTAAATAATAAAAGCCATCTTCTAAAGGAAGCAACTGTATTGGCTTTTGAATATTTATTGCATAACATACTAAATCATTAAATGTCTTGCATTTTTGTAAATTTTCTATAGACGCTCCTTCTAATCTAAGACGTCCTTTAATCTGTGTTCCATCAGGTATTTTTAACACACAAAACCCTTTCCCAACATCAGTATATGAAAATCCTGCTGGTAAATTGTAAGCTAAGGACTCTAATATTCCACTTGGAATATTGACATTAGTATTAGGTTTATCAATAAACATTTTTTTAAAATTTCCTAACATTAAAAATCTTCCTCCGCTTCACTTAGCACTATTATTTTAGATATGAGTATCAACTTTTCTCTCTCATCAAGCCCATCAATATTCTGTATCATATTAATAAGTTCTTCTCTATTTGAATAATCTTTAACAGTTATATATTTAATATCCGAATACTCAAACTTCAACCAAGTAGATTCTAATTTTTCCAATGCATTATTATATTTGTCAATCAACAATACATGATTATCATCTTTCTTGCATATATCATTATCAAATAATATTGAATCCATCTCCTTAGATTCCAAATCAGGAACATATCTCCATTCAAATTCATCTGGTAAATATATATTTTCCATTTTATTTGTTATTCGATTTTGATTTTCTCCTGTCAATGGTTTTATATACAACATATACGCTACTAAATAATTACTCAAAAACTGTGCAATTTCATTCTCATCCGTAACTTCTGTTGCTCTTCTAAATACCTTTTGAAAGTCTTTTATTAAATTTGAATTTTCATTTACATATTGTATCGGTTGGAGTCCTTTTTCTATTCCCCAGCTTTTTCTGAACCCTATCCCAAATGCACCATATTTTTTTGTATGATCACACACCTCATGCAACGGAATATCACAAAAGCACTTTTCAGGATAAGCTACTTCTATCAATCTATGTTCATTTACCTGCAAATTCAAACATGTAATATTTTCTCTGCAATACCTTGGAAATAATGCCCTTATCTCTAATGCCTTATACAAAAATCTTGCTTCTGGCATAAAATGAAACAAGGTATTTGCACTCAAATTAGGTTTTATTTCATTCGGTCCCTTAACATTTACCTGTTCCAAAGTTACACCTCCTAAAATCCAAAATCATCAACAAACGCAATATCAATCATAAACTCATACTGCTGCAAGATATTCTTCTCGTCATTTGCATCTGCCAATACAAGATAATACTTATCGCCATACTTATATTCTCTTGACTTCAAAGTAAACTTCTCATGGAAGGTTCTCTTCTCCGGCGCGTCTTCTCTGCTATTGGCAATCATAGGTACATCAAATGATATCTTTTCTCCATCTTCCGTAGTAAAGTAAGCCACGATACTTCTTGCTTTCATAGTGTCTGTTACTCTCTCTGTCTGAATGAAATCAAGGTATGTAATAAGATTCGTCACCTTACGGGTAACAGATGTCAGAACAACATCCACATAATCGTATGCCACACCTCTGGTATTCGTTGTAAGTTCAATGACAGGGACTATCATCTCCTGCAGAGATGTACCGCCATGTACATAGTTCTGTCCACCTCCGGCAACCTTAAAAATATCTGCTCCTACCGGAGTATCTATATAAAGTTTACCCATGTATGCCATTGTTCTTGCCATGATTCCCTGCTCATTTACTGCATCTTCCGTAATCAGAAATCTCTTGTTTGTATAAAGACATTTATCCTTTGGATATGTTACCTTATCAAACTCCTGTAATCTGTCTCTCTTATATAAGAAACCATGATCCGCAGTAATGAAAAACTTCGGTGCAGATACATAACCAGTCAGTTTCTTTACCAACTTATGTATTTCCTCTATCGCCTCTGCACAAGCATTGAATACCTCATTCTCACTTGCAGGCTTGTCTCCTCTTGCATCCACCTGATTGTGATAGATGTAAACGATATTCTTGCCCTGAATCAACTCCCTGATTCGAGCCTGATTTGTATTTGCCACCTCGTCAAAAGATAATGCCACATTATTTTCATTATATGCTTTTAGAATCTTATCTCTCTGCTCCATGCTTGCACATGCCTGTCCATCAACAGTCACATTCAAGTTGCCATCCACCTGCATCTCTTTATGTGGAAGTAGACTTGCCATTCCAACAGATGTAACAGAAGGCAGGCAGCTAAGCATACACTCCATCTTCGGTGTACACTTCTCATCTAATTCCAATCTACCGAAAAGTTCCTTTGCACACTCATACCGGAAAGCATCTGAAATAATCACAATGACTCTCTGCTTTCCATCGTAACCTCTAAGATAATGCTTATAGAAATCTTCCTGCTTCGGCAAATCTGTAGCATTCATTTCCTCATTTGTGAAATTCTCATTCCACTTCGGTGTTATCTTCTGCAAATATGTATTCGCATAAATATTCTCTACTCTCTGTCTTACATCAGAGAAGTTGCTGTTATCCTCAATCTGGTCATATGCATAATAAAACCATCTATAATATGAATCTATCAGGTATGATTCTTTCTGATAATTTGTAACCAATGTCTTAATATCACTTGAAAACTCCATAAGTGATACAGACTTCATCATCAAATATGCATACTTGATAGTCGTATATTCATTCTTGTATCTTTCGCTATAATGATATGCCTTAGACATTCTCTGAGCAGCTACCTTGGCAATATTAAGTCCATCAATCTGCGCATCTAAAATCTCATCATTTAACTGTTCCAATGCCCAGTCAATAATGATGTCATCTAACCCGGCAAACGCATCACAAGCAAATATATCAGATAACTGAAGAGAACTATCTTTTTTCTCTACATCTTTCTTTAATCCAGCCTGTATTCTTGCCATAAAACGCAATGACTTATCTATTCTTTCTACCAGTTTGTCATAGGCATCCTGATAATTCACATTGTCCATGATATTACGGATAAAGACCACTACATCATTACGTTTCTTAAGAATATAAGTCCTCATTGCTTCCGGAACAGTAGCCTTTAATGTAGATGATGCATAAGTCAATATCATACAAGCAGACAAATCATCCATGTTCGGCTTTTCAGATTTATATCCAAAGAATTTTTCGCAAAGTTCCCAGAACTTGTAGGTCAATCCATTATCATCCAATGCCTTAAAATACTTCTCATTGTCACCGAGCATCATCTGCTTAACTACTTCCTCAAAATTTGGAGTCTTCACGTCTGTGAGTACAGCAATCAAACCAATGTCAATTGTCTGAGCATTGTAATGGTCAATTCCAAGTTCCTTGAACTTTTCAATACGATGTTTATTTTTCCAGAAATTAGCATACTGTGATAAATGCTCCTTAAAGCGACTATCAATGCCAATCTCCTGAGACATCTGCGAGACTCTGTCTGTATAATAAGGTGTTGAGTAATAATACATGTCAGCAAGCGGATTCTCTGCATCACTTGGCTTTGCAAAGGCTGCATAGACAAGATATTTACTCTCTCTATCCTCTTCGTTTAATAGATACTTTGAATAGAGCCAGTTGGTACCATCAAGAATGTGCAGCTTTACATCACCAAGCTGCAGTTCAGATACTTCATCCTCGTATTCACCTTTATCATCAAACCAGAATATGATTCTTGTCTCTGACTTGGCAAATTCTGTATTTAATTGATCCTGTATGTTCTGTAAATCCATATTTCACCTTCTAATCTATTTGTACAGATGGTCTGAACAAATTACATTTATTCAATCAGTATGATAATAGTATCCAGTAAGTGGTCACTAATGGATACTATTCGGACACTACCGGATACTTATTGAACACTTTGTATCCATCAATAAATAAAAAGTGTCCGATAGTGTTCAATAAAGTGTTTGATAAGCAATAATGCATTTTCCTGATCATGATATCTTCAATTTACTCTCAAGCCACGAAATAATTATTCAACAATATCGTCTTCTCATTTTGAAATAGGCTCCATCAATTTTAAAAACTCTCTACCTAACGAAGTAATTTCATATGAATTATTATTTCCTAACTTTTTTACTTTACTTGGGAATTTAACACTTTTAGGATTCTTCGAATTACTTTGCTTATCAATATCTTTTAGATAATCAATAATTATAGCTAAATCCATATCTCTAATGTCAGCATTTTTATTCTGAAGCAAGCCAAAGCGTTCTAATTTTTCTTTCACAAAACAATATTGCATATCCGAAATATCAACATCCTGCATGACAGAATAATAATTCTCTTCATGTTCATAAGAAAAACATTTTAATACACGAATATCTAAATCACTTAATTCGGTAAGTGTTTTAAAAAACATAAGTGTCATATCCTCATTAGGGTTTTCAATACACATCAAATTTATAAACCCATTAATTCCATATTTTACTTTTGATTCTTGTATTTCATCATATATTGTATCAAGCATCATTTCACAATATCTAGTCCGAAACATCTGATCTTGATTGTTTTTTTCAAGTACTTCCAGTTTAGCTGCGATTAAGGAATCGTTCTTTTGTAATTCTTCAATAGCTTTTTTTATATTTCTTTCAAGGCGATTCTGTTTCCACCCCAATCGTATATTGTTGATTCTTGGAAAAACAGCCCCCAAAATCTCACATATTATCGATGCCGTAGCTTCGGACACCACCATTTCCGAAATCTGTTTAACAACTTCTGGTAAAATTTCTCCCAATGTTACATCCAATACTTCTTCATTTGATGCATGAAATAAATCTAATACATTTTCCGTGCTCATAGTTAATCTCCTGATATTACATTCATACTAGTACCATGAATTATTTTTTACTACTTTCCAAAATCTTTTCTTGCATGTTCAAAACTATACTGTAGCTTTTCCACGCTCCAATCGTACTAGAAAAATGCATCATACTGCTCTTTCAATGAAATCCACCAAGATTCATCGCCTTGCCACTTAGTATTTCCTATAACTATCTTAAGTTCTTTAGCTACATCCTGTAAAAAGTCTTCAGCAAATTCTCCTCCTGCTCCATGATAGAATGAACCCCAATTTATCAAATGAGTTTCATACCAATACTCTGAATTATTCTCCGGAAGTTCATATTTGTTAATATACTTTCGCAGTTTTTCTTCCTTAGCACATTTATTTGTTAAATTGTAAAGTAAATTACCACCATAACCTACATCTGGCGTAATATGCCATACCTTCACGTGCTCGCGCTCCTATATTTTTGCTAGCAAATCTTAACTTACAATCTGAAATATTCTCGGATCATATGTATCGGAATCAACAACAGATACTCTGCAATTGATCCATCGAAGTTTTTTATTCATACTGTCCTGCAATTTCTGCATAATCATCTTTTTAGTCCATGTTTTTGTACCAAAATCACCTTCCAGAAACAAAATTACATATTTCTTTTTTGAATCATTCGAAAAACTATCTTCTGACAGAAATTGAATGTATTCCTTTAATTCATTCAAACATCCTTTTGTATTTCCAAAGGATTTTGCCCCAACCAAAGCTGCTATTGTCATTGCTGTTTTCTGTGCCATTTCAATATCCAGACTGTCACGTCCTTCCACGTTAACGGATGTATGGGTTGTATTGCGTTTTCGGTTATCCGGAGCAATTCTCCACCGATTGTTGCCTTCATCTCCAGTACAATTTTTTACCTCTATAAATGCAATCTTATCTTTAGCAACAGAAATAAAATCAACACCTTTTGCCTCTGGCAATTTATTAAAATAGTCTCGATAAAATTTTGTATCATCAAATTTTATCACAGAATCATTTTCTGCAAACTGAAACTTTATCCCGCTTTCTTCCCTTATATTATTCTCCATAAATAATCCCCTGTTCTCTATCGTACATTGCATCAAACTCCTGCATGATTGCATTATGTTCCAAATCAGACGCTGAATTTTTCATCTCATAGTGCACATCCCTCGTTTTTTCATCTCTAAATAATGAAATAAACTTAATATCTAATTTTTTAGGATTTAGCTCAGGATATGAGGCTACCATATTAAATTCCTGCTGAATAAAATAATCATGTGTGGAAACAAAAATCTGCACTCCCATCTGAGCTAATGCTACCATTACCTGTACAATCGGGCGAATCATTTTAGGGTTCATATTCGTTTCCGGTTCATCCCAAAATAAGATAGTATTTTTATTCAAACTTCCAGAAAGAATCATATATATAATCATAGATAGTTTCCTGTAACCATCTGAAAGTAATCCCATTTCAAATTCGCCTTCACCTTTTATTTTAAAATAGAATTTCTTGTTTTTCTGGACAATTTGTCCTCTCATGATATCTTCCAGATTGCTTAATACCTGATTTTGTTCCGTAGTGTTAGGTCCTTTTGAAAGCGGCCTATCTAAAAGCTTTGCAAGATCATAATACATTTCTTCAAAATCTATATGATATTCATCATATAAAGATACAAAATGTTCTACTGTGGAAATCATTTCTTTTGTAGGAATGTATATAACATCATATTTTTTTGTTTTTTCTTCCTGCATGACAGAAACGTCTGCATGATTTTCCTGTCTGTTTCCGAATCCAACTGATATTTTTTGTTTCTTTTCTAAATCAATAGAAAAATCTGTTCGATTGCTTCCCTGTTTTCGGCTTACAAGTCTGCCAATTTTCATTTCATCAGGTCGAAACACACCTTGGATTTTTTTGACAAAAAGCTGTTCTTCCATCTCCTTAGTAAGACTATCTTTACCTCCACTACTAAGTGGCTTTATCAAAGAATACATCACCTTTAAAAGTGTTGTTTTGCCAGTACTGTTTTCACCGCAGATAATATTGATATTATCTGACCAATTTATTTCAGCATTTTCAAAAGCCATAAAATTATTTAATGTTAATTTTTTGATTTTCATTTTCAATTCACCTCATTCTTTCACTCTATATCTTTGCCAACAAATCTACTTTTAATGCCTTCTTACCTTCCTGTGCTACTTCCACACCTTGGAATTTTGCATAATTTACCTTTACACCATCATCCAAGTCAATCTCAATTCTCTGATTAGCTACATGGGCAATGGCTTCATCATATATCTTCATCTCTGCAAGCTGTTTAGTGTACTTTGTTACCGCCTTTGTGGCTTTCGATTTCTCTGATGCCGATGTCGCATTGTCAATCGTATACTGTGCACTCTGCATTGCAGTTTCTACATACTTCTGTGCCTTGTGAAGATAATCTATTCTAACTCTGCCAACTGTATCAGCATCATATCGGTGCATGTAAATAAGTGCCTTAAATCCGTTCTGCTTACCACTATCAAACAGCCAGTAAATAGGACGCTTACCGGAACCTGTAACAGAATATGTATTGCAATGATCCTTGAAGAAATCATTTAAGAAATAATTCCTGATTACTTCTCTGCTTGTGTTCCCCTTGTTACCAAGTGCTTTTGCAATAAAATCAAGGTTTGTTTCCAATGATTTCTCACCATATACAATTTTCACCCATTCACAGAATCTTGAAACAATATCATCTGAGAAATATTCTTCATCACAAATTGGAATGATATTATCTTTATCCGGATTGTACGTACATTTTTTCACACTATCATCTGTCTTATAATAAAATTCACCTGTAGGAACGGATGCTCCTGGTGCTCCTGCAAATCCAGTTCCACTAACTGGTGCTGACGCTTCAAAAAAATGTGATTCAAATGACTGTCCTGCTAAAACAAGACCTTCCTCATCCAATGAATATCGTCCAAACATACAGCCGACAGCATAAGAAATCAGGCTCTTAATGTCTCTCTGTAAATCTGCCTTACGGACTGTAACATCTTTATCTTCTACTTCTGGTGTTAATTCATCCTGCAAACCATAAATATCAATGAAAATACGGTTTAATTCTTCCTCATTTGCCTTGAGTTTATTGAAACGCTCGTTGCATTCATTCTCCCAGCATGAGTAACATTCTGCTAAATCAATATCTGTTGTATCATCAAACAATGCTCCATTCTCTGAAATAACAGATATTAATGGATGTCGTTTAAAATCCCACGATGTTTCAAATGAATCCCAATCAAGTCTAGCTAATGCTATATTCTCCCTAACAATTTTCTTAATATCTATATTTTCATTAATTATCAATGGTAATCCACCAATTGTACCTGGTTGATTATTCATTGTTGGTTGAATTTTAAGTAACTCAACTGCAACTTTTGTATTCAATAATCCTTGAATATATTCCAAATATGAATCTGAAAATAAACATGAACCACCATTATCAAATAAATATCCCTTATCAAAATATCTAAAACTATTTCTATTAGACGAAACCGTAGACCATGTAACACCTTCTCTAAAATACATATCTTTGTTTCGTAAGTTTGAACCACTAAATTTTTTTATCTCTTCTCCATTATTTCCCCAATTTATTATATACTCATTATTCCCATACCATTTTCGATAACTTCCTCCTTTATTATATGGAAACCATTTATATTTAGAAAAATCAATATCACTTTTCCCGTCTGGTATATACTGACTATTTTCATTAACTTCAAACCATAATCTCAAAAAAATTTCATTTTTTCCTGTATCTATCCCCTTACATGGTTTAGCATAATCTGATATATACATATTTTTTTTATAACATTCTACAATATTCTCTCCAATCCAATATGCTAAAGGTTCTGTTGGAATGCTCGTAAATATGTCTTGTACAGTATCATATCTTAGCTCTTGCTTAAAAAAAAGACTTTCTTTTTCATTTTGTGATTCGCCATCTAGTAATCTTAAATATGTTCCTATATAATTCATTATATATTCATTCTGTATAACAAAACTTGTTGTCTGAACGACTTCACCACCAATTTCTTCAAATGCTCTAGCACCTAGATGCACCATATTTACAATTGTTCGTTGTTGTAACTTGATGCGCAACTTTTCATAACTAGATAAAAACATCCAAGCATGCTGTGTAATCATCGCCTGATATCCATTCTTCTTAAGCATTTCACCACAACGTTCAATAAACACAGCAAATAAATCTGCCTTACTATCCGGATAATTTTTCTTCACAAAATTGTTTACCTTTGCACTCAGGTTACTTGTTCCAGCATATGGTGGATTCGTAGCAACTACCTCATACTTCTGTGCCATAACTTTGCCAATTCTAATCAACTGCTTCAAATGCTCTGCTGTCTCATCCAATCCAATTGTATCAAAAGAAATCTGACTTTCTGTATCTGTATTCTCTACAAACTTATCTAACAGTTCCCAATCATAGTCTTCCACATTAAGCAAAGAACCATATTCCTTTGCATCATTCAATGTATTAAGAAGTCCTTCCATCTGCGATACTGCTGTATTCTTCTCTGTATATGTCAATCCTGCACCAAAGTATTTAAGCTGACCACGATTAATTCCATTACTCTCCTGCACAGCATATACATTCGGTTCTATACCTCTTGTCAGGATTCTTCTGTCATACTGTCTTGCTTTCATCAATACTGCAAAATAACTCAACTGTGCAGCTCTGTCATCTATATCAAGTCCGTATATATTATTTTGGATAATGCTCTGTGCAGCATCTCTCTGTGACCATCCTGAATTTTCATATATCTGCATAAATACATCAAATGCATACACTAGAATATGTCCTGAACCCATGCAAGGATCAATAAGCTTTATATCTTCCGGTTTTAATGTTGCATATTCTGCCTTTATCTTATCAAGTTCCTGCTGCACAGACTCTTCCTGCTTAGCCTCATCCAAATAGTATTTCCATTTGCTCTTCAATTCATCATCAGGATGTCCTTCTACCCACATTCTGCCAAGGCTGTTTTCAACCATATATCGCACAATCCAGTCCGGAGTAAAAAGCTGGGTAACTGCCGGGACTTCCTCTTTTGTGATTTTGCCTTTCTTTGCAAATGCTTTATTTTTAGGCTCTGTATTGTAATACTGATATAACCAGCCAATAATTTCTACCTGTCCTGCTGCCTTGCCATCCTCATCAACAGTTGTAATGTTAAAATCCTTTTCATCAATACCATCCACAAGCATACGAATTACATCATCTTCATTCGTAAATGAGATGTTAAGAAGCATTTCTGTATAGTCTTCTGTCTCTTCAAAAAGTCCCGGTAACACTTCATGGAGCATATTACACTGCTTGATAAAGAGCATCTTGAATAAATCATCAAGCCTGTTATTCATCTTGGCATTAATGATTTCTTCTCTCTCTTTATCTGTAAAATTCCAGTCAATATCAGGAGCCATCGTTACCACATCAGGCTCATTCTTCCCCTCTTTTTCAGAAGAAAGCACACGAACTCTTACAGGATACATATAGTCGTTTACTTCCATAAAACGGATAGCACAGATTCTGTTAAACCATGTATATGCCACTTCTTCCACTACCGCTTCAAAGCCTCTTGCATGAATCTGGTCTACCAGTTTTCTTCTCTGCTCACACTGTTTTTTGTTAAGTGTTACCTCTGTTCCTGCTGCTGTCTTGTATACCTCAAAATCAGCACCTCTTGTGATTGCTTCACTACAATTATCCGGTGTGATCCCAAGCATACCAGCTTTATCCGTAACGGATGCTATCAGTTTATTTCTTGCTTCTATTGCAAATTTCTTAATTGCATTTTTGTTCATGTGCTATATCCTCCAAACTAATGGTTTGTGTTTATGATTTTCTTCGTCTCCTATATGTAGTTTCTGATACATTTTCCTCCATATATCCCTGCAGATGTGTATCTGTACTCCATATCATTATTCTTCCTATTCCCGGAGTATTAGACTTATATTGCTCATATGCGTGAATAATAGACATATCTCCCACACCTACCTCCTGTATTGAATACTCCTCTATATGGTCTGCCAGATATAAGAGTCCCTCTTTGTCCAACTCTATGCCATATAACTGCCATGGTGCTTCTCCTTCTGCCGTTTTTCTCAAAAATTCTCCAAACTTAGATGCAATTGTCCGTCTACTATTTCCATCACTGATATGTGCAATATGGTTTCCTGTTTCTATAATTGTAGCTATTGGAAGAATTAGAACCTCTTTATTATCTATTATTTGTCTAAATTCTTCTTTTATCATCTGTGAATCAGCACATCTCCCCGGAACTTCCAGTAAATTCATCATAACAGATGTATCTATAAATCTAACATTCATCTACTATACCCCCAGCCATGAATAGTCTTTTTTCTCATTTGTCTTCTTTAGTGATTTCAACAGACTATCATCAATCATTGCACTTCCCAATCCGCCGGATGCTAGCATAGCAGGAAAATCATCAATATCGACAAATGATTTTATTTTACTTGTTCCTCTCTTCTTATCGCGATACACAACTGAGACTCCCAAAAGTTCATCTTTTTTATATGAATTCAAAAGAGTAGCATTATGAGTAGTAATAATGATATCGATTTTTCTTTCTTTCCCTATTGCAATTAACTGTTCTATTAGTTTATATACACGGGCCGGGTGGATACCATTATCTATCTCCTCAATCATTATCAAACTGCCCGGTTCTCCTATTAATGCTACCGTTAAGACGGCAATACAACGCAATGTACCGTCTGATAACTGACGGGCATCTACTAACTCTGTAGAATTAAGATTTCTTTCTCTCAATCCAAAGATTACATCGCCTATTCTGGTTTCGATAAATTCTATATCCTCTACATCATTTTCCGGAAGTTCTTTTACAACTTTTAATAATCTATCTTTTTTTGATGTATCTTTGCACATTTCATATAAAACTGCAGAAAGATTATCACAATTCTGTCGTAATTCAACGTCTGATGTACGAACGTAATCACGAATAACTGAAGGAACCGGATCTAACATACGAATATTCTTCAAATCACTTACAACTCTATCCATATAAGATATGATTGTTTTTTCTTCATCTGTATCTCTTCCCATCTTAACTACCATTTGTGGTAAAATTGCTGAAGAACGTATACAAATCGTATCCGGATCATTTCCCCGCATTCCATTTTTATATTGCACCTTTATTTCAGCGTGTCCAGCTTCTGCCTTTTTTGTCTTAAAAATTTTATTAGTTTTAGGACCGAAAGTATCTCTCTTTACAAGATATAAGCCCTCGTCTTCAATTCCTACACGATCTCCAACTCCAATTTTTATTTCATATAATAAATCATTGGTTTCATCTAGATCTATTAAACATCCTAGCTTAAACGCATTAGTTTTGAATCGTGCACATCCCCGGCTGCCACCACGGACTACAGCTCCTGTACTCTTTGTTCCATCCAATATTGTATTTAGTTCAATTCCTGTTGCTGCCTTTGCTAAAATTGCAATTCCCTCTATAGCATTGCTTTTTCCCGAAGCATTTGTTCCTATCAGAGTTGTTAATGCCTCAAGATTTAATTCGGCTTTCTCAAAACTCTTAAAATTTTCAAAAGTAAAACACTTAATCATTACACGATTCTCCTTCTAACTCAAAGTTATTATTGTGTCTTCTTCCAGTTCATTCATCAGTTTCTGCTTCATCTCGGCAAGGAACTTGTCAATATCCTGCTCCGTCTCTATCGAATATGTTCTAGCCCCTGCCACGTTGCTGATGGAAACATTCTTACGTCTCTTTGTCTTTACTTTAGTCGGTACCGGTGTAGGAATCGGCTCTTTACCGGGTACTACCGGTGCAACAGGTGGTTCTGGTGCAGGCTGATGTGCCCTCTCATATTCATCTATCTCATCCAGACACTTGATTTTTAAAGTATCACTTTCCAACTTGATATTCTTAATTGCAGCAATATCACTGGATGTTCTGAGTTTCTCCCAGATTTCATCAAATCTCTGATTGATACGTGGTCTGAGCACCTCTGCAAACGGTTTTGTATCCAATACCTCTTTCACTTTAAGGAAGTCATCATGTACTAATGGATTCATGATAGCTGCTTCCTTTTCAAGCAGTCCCATATGAAGCTCTTCAAATCTCTTATTTAATTCCGGCAATCTCTGGATCTTACCAAAAGGCTTGCTGTCCTTTACGATAGTCTCTATCTCTTCAACTACTTTTAACAGCTCCTGGTCACTTACATAAGTCTTACTGTTGCCAAAATATGCAAGGTTCTTCACTGCCTCTTCGAAAATCTTTCTCTGGTCTCCCTTAAAGAAATCGAATACAGGTGCAGTATCTTCTGCATCATCAAGCAGGTCATCTCTCTTCTTATCTACTGTCTTGAAGAACTCTGTAGGCTCATTGATATCAAGGATTTCTGCAAGTCGCTTTCTTGCCTCTTCCATCAGTCGCTTGCAAGGATATTTCGGATTAATTCTGTACTCTACAAGAATGTCATCGTATACTTCGACTTTATCCTTTGCTCTGTTCTTGAAGCCGCTCATGATTTTGTCATCATCATCACTGGATACTGTAAATCCGAAGTAATCCTTCATAACTTCTTTTGCTGAGCGAATCTGTCCGTCCGTTGCTCTTTCTCTGATGTCTATCAGGAGTTTCTCTACATATTCACGCTTTGTAATATATCTGACCAGTTCATCCTGATTCGTTGAAAGTAATGACAGGCTCTGACTGTTAAGAGTAAGAGACACTCTTCCCAGCTTGAACAACATTGCAACAAGCCACTGCACATCCTTTGGATCAAATCCATAAGGTGCTGCACCAAACTTATCCTGTAATGACTTAATGGATGTCTTCATATGTCTGGCATTATTTAATCCGATTACCTGTACCACTTCATCTAAAGCAAGTTTATTCGGTGTAGTATCACTTGTGCCAAGGAAACTCATCTGACCATCGCTATGTTTAAAGATAGCGCTGATATCTGAAAGCTCCGGTGCTGTCTCCATATAGGTAAGCTTATTGTATTTCATTGCCACGAGCTTACCGAGTGCTTCATTAATTCTTGTTGCCGGCTCCTTAGCCGAAATAGTTGCCTTATCACCATTTACATAGATATCAGCATTCTTTAATGCATCCTCAATAAAGATTCTGATTCTGTCCTTCTTCTCAATACGCTCATCCTCTTTTGCCCTGCGGATGCTGTCAAAGCTGCCTCTGGCTCCGGAAGCATTTTTATTAAGGAATTTATATATCTTGATGGATTCTGTAATCTCATCAAGGAATGTACTGTCATTTGGCAGCTTCACAATCACACTGCTTTCTTGTGCTGAGAGCAGACGAAGTGCAGAGTCTGCATAATCTCCGCCATAAGGTGTAATAACAGTCACTCCTATATCGTTAGACTGATTGCCCTTGAAGAATCGGTCATCCACCTTCTGGTTGAATGGGAATAAGTAACGGCTGCTGTAACGGTATTTTTTCTCTGTATAGATTTCCTCGAAGATAACTGTAGAAGCCTCTCCGATGATTTCTCCCATCTCTACTGACTCGTTATTAATAGCATTATTGATTTCCTGCTCCTCATTTGTCAGGAAGATGTATATTTCACCATTCTTCTGCACAAGTGTCTCTTTAATCAGCTTCTTTAAAGATTCTTCTATCTTGGAACGTACTTCAATTCTGTCGTCATCAATATTTGAAATCATAAGTGTAGTAAGATTGTCCACATTTGCCTTGATTTCCTTAACATATTTAATCATAAAGAGAACCTTCAAAAGCTCTACATCGAACTCATCCAGCTTACTGTTATTCTCTGCATCTGAGATTACCTGACTGTGCTGGTGGTCAATAAACTTATGCAATGGATCATAGAAGAAGCTAAACGGAACCAATACCCCATCCTCTTTATCCATCACTCTGATTGCCGACTCCTGAAACAGTGCAAGCATAGAACGTGACTGATCAGACAGATGCTTTCCACTTGCGCCATGTGTTCTGATGGCAGTAAGTACCTGTCCTAAAAGATTGAACTGATATGGTATGAACGGATAGCAGTCTGCAAAATCTACCTTATCTGCATACAGCTTCTTGTCCGCTGTATCCGCTGTAAATGTAATAAGATTCTTTATAATAGATTCTTTCTGCTCATAAAGAAGTCTTAGTGTCTGTGTTGCCGTCTCATTCTTTGCAAGCACACGCTTACGGATTACTTCGTCAACATTGGATGCTGAAAGAGAAAGTCTCGTATCAAAACGTCCCTGAATCTTAGAGAAATCGTTTCCTTTTGTCTTTGTAATAGAATCAATATCCTCCTGGCTTGTTACGATAACCCATGCCTTACCTTTGCAGGCTGTTCCAAGGTCTTCTACGATTGTCTGGAGATTGAGCATAAGCTGTGTATCATCTGCTATATACTGACCGATTTCATCCACTAAGAAGATAACATGATGATTCGGGCCTTTCTTCGCACAATACTCCTGCACGAGTGATACGAACTTCTCGATACTGAGGTCATAGTTGCCCTTTGCATTCTTACACCAGTTGCGGGCTGCTTCCTCACTCATGAAATCCATCTCAACCAATGTCTTTACTACTTTATCCTGAATAACTGCAAATGCCTGTCTCTTTTTCTCCCAAGGTGCACCTGCATTTGCCTCGAACTTCTCTTTGAATTCTTCAAATCTGCCCTCGTTATCCAACTGACGTTCAAATTCTGCAAGATAAGGTATTGAACCACAATATCCCTGCATCTCATTGAATACTTTCATAAACACTTCAACGATAGCCTCCTTGCCGGAGCCTACCTTTGCAGAACCCTTTGAATCAATATTGAAAAGCATGACGTCTGACTCAATTGTTCCAGCCTTTGTCATCTCTGCAATAAGCATCGGATCTTCTATTTTTTTACCATCTGTAAAATACTCAATGGCTCTTTTACCTTCTACTGTGCTGTTTTTTAATAAATAAGACAGTATTTTTAAGAAGTGAGATTTACCACTTCCAAAGAATCCGGAAATCCAGACACCCATCTTATCTGTATATCCATCTACACCTTTTTCATAATTGTTGAAGAAATCTCTGAAATGCTTCAGGAGTTCCTTGGTCACTACATATTCATCTAATTCCTGATATACATTTTCTTCATCCGACTGACCTACTTTAATAACGCCCTTGATGTCACGATCAATCTGCTTTTCAAACATATTTTTAATCTGCATTGTATTTCCTCCTCTACACCAGACGGAATGCCCTGTAATAGTTGTGTGAATCCATCGTTCCAAATAATTTCAAATCCTGTCCGCTATACTCTCCCGGATAGAAAAGCACTACAGGCACACTGTCAAGCACCTGATGCAGGTTATTTAAGATGTTGTGGCTTGCGATTATCGGATGGCACTTGCCTACTCCGGTAAGAAATACCACACTGTCTGTTAAATCTTCCTGAAATATTCTGGATATAATCAGATTCAGCTCATTTGTCTCATCCAGTCCCAATGTCTCTACTAGACTGTCTGCCATCTCAAAAAATCCATTCTCTTTTTCCAAATCAAAGAAGGCTTCCAAATACCCTTCCTCCTGCAATATCTCAATCATAAGATGAAACAGGTCAAACTCAACTATTCTGAAATCTTTGTTTCCGTTGTTTATTCTATCCTTGAGGTATGCTATATGATTTCTCACATACAGTTCCTCTCTTGGATCATAATCGAATATATAATATCCGACTTCATTTCCAAGTCCTTTATTCTCTCTGAAAGACTTTTCTGATATTTTATCTTCTATCTGGTTCAGTCTATCATCCAAACTTAACTTTGCCATGCTCAGACTCCTTTCACAGCTTTCAGGTATTCTCCCAGTCCATTTGCAGTCAGCAATTCCTCTGTACGATAGTCAATGTGAATTGGCTTGATTGTTCTTGGTTTTGCACTACTTTCAAGTAATCCCGCCTCAAACATCATTCTGGTAAAGCACTGTTTCAGTTTCCTTACTGCTGTCTCCGTCCATCCAGCCACCACATCACTCTGCAATGCTTTATCCGAAAAGAATACATTCAAATCCCTGTCTGTGATTTCCTTTTCTCCAAGTCTGAGCTTTTCATCATATACTTCATGAATAAATTCAAAGAATAGTCGACTATCCATAAGAATTGCAATTAAGTTTAAAATCTTTGCTGTCTCCACATCACAAGTGGTAAAAGCCTGAAGCACTGCTTCCGGTAAAGCAGATACTCTACGATAAGTACCATTCAATACCTCATATGCACGATATTCTGCTTTTACCTGATAGATATTCTCTTCCCAGGCTATCTTGCGGATATCCACCTTGCTATATCCATCCAGGATATATCCTGCGGTCTTTCTGGACTCCTGCAGCCAGAATAATTTTGATGTAAGTCCTGCACTATATACTAACTCTGCCATTTTGCACTCTCCAACAAGGTTTATTCTTCATCTTTCACAAACTCACAGATATCGCTAATATCACAATCCAGATATGTAGCAATCTTGAGTAATACACTCATAGACACTTCTCCATCCTTACGCATCTTTGTAAGAGTATTCGGAGCAATATCTACAGCCTTTCTCAAATCGGCTTTACTCATCTTTTTGTCTACCAATAACTTCCATAATTTATTGTAACTTACTCTCATTCTCACACCTCGTGGCTTCTTCTATAGATATGTTATATTTGTCACAATTGAGTAAAATCTCACTTTTAAAGTATAGTACAAAACGCCTATTCTTGCAATCAAAGCAATCGCACTTTCTTGCGAGCTTTAATCATTTTCATTTAAAAGTCATTAGTTTTTGTGAGAAAGATATTCACAGCCAGGACTTGTTTGTCCCGACCGGAATGATTTCCTGTTGTTGCTCTACCAAAGGACTCTGTTAGCATCCAAAGTCCTCTGCATGAGATACAGTAACTGGCACCGGACCAACTTCAAAAGAATAGAGCCATATACCCATACACGACACCTCCTTTTTGCATGAAAAAAGCAGCTAACCTATTTTTCATAGACTAACTGCTCGTGATAAGTTCCATATTCAGTTTTATTCTACAAATCTGACAGGTCAATAACCGGGGAAACATCGCCTCTCTTAAAGTTACTTGCTGCACGATCCATATCTGCCAGAGTTCTGGCTGAAATGCTCTCTGGCACTGCCAGTTCCCGAGGTTCCAGAATAATGCAGCCATTTCCGTATTCTTTTACATTATAATACTGATAAGCAGCTCCTCTGAGCGTAATTCTTTTTTTGTTATCCAGATGGGCAACATAATCTTTCAATGCTTCCATTATCAACACCTCCTGCGCAAGCATTTATGTGGGGAATCCCACCTTTTATTATTATAATATGCTTTTCTATATTTTCTGTGAATCCAATTTTGTTTATTCCTGTACACTTCAGAATATTCATGCCCCGGCAGACGGCAGGTGTCAGATAAGGTATCTATAAAAATGATGCGCAGGAAACCAAACTTTGGTTGGAGAGGTTCCTGCTTTTTTGTTTATAAGTAACTTAGATATAATAACAGAATGTACAGGATATTTTTTTACTTATCTTCTTTCAATTGCCTTTACCGGGCACTTCTCATAACAGTTTCCACAATGAAGGCAGTTATTTTGTCTGATTTTATAAGGTGTTCCTTCTTCAATACATCTTTGCGGGCAGTGTTTCTGACATTTTCCGCATCCTATACACACGTTTGTAATATGGTATCCTTTTTCTTTTATTACAGCTTCACCCATAACATACGTTTCCCGGAAAATCGGATTTACACCAAGATTGAAATATTCAACTTCCCCCTGTTCTATGCAAAAAACAATCCCGATTTCTCTTGTATCTCCCGGATATACATTGGAAAGATATGGCTGCTCCTCAAATATCTTATCACGCCATTTTATCTGTTCTTCATCTGCTACTGCATAAGCCTTTCCAGACAGCCGGATCATCTCTTTGTATCTGGTATAGCATAAAATCTGTACTCTGCCATCAGCAAGCAGTTCTCTGCAGAAATTCTTTCCTCTTGCCGTATAAAAATAAAGTGCATGCTCTTCATAATGAATTGCACTGATATTTCGAACCTGTGGTGCACCCTCGCTGTCAACTGTGGCAAAAGCCAGCACCCCCACCAGTTGCATCTTCTTCAGACATGTTTGTAAATCCATTTATCGTTCCTCCACCATAGTGCACTTAACATTTGCATTCCAATTACGTTCGTCTACTCTACGATTTTAATTCTTCCTGGTTTTCTTGGTTTGCTTTCCGGTTGTTTGCCGTCAATATACCCAAGTATCACAAAGCCCTGACATGCATATCCCTCCGGTACTCCCCATTCCTTCATCAGCTTTTTTCCATCTTCCGAATCAAATGTTTCGTAGCCTCTTGAGATAATACATGAAGCAATTCCAAGCTCTGTTGCCTGTAAAATCATATTTTCCATCATGCAAAAGGCATCTGCTGTCTTGAAGATGAAATTATTCTGGCAAAATACACATACAACCGTCGGGGCACCGTAAAATCCGTTTTTTATGGTCGGATCATCAATTGTGCTTGGCTGTTCCTTTGATACAAAACTTCCTGCCAGGTGTGAACGGTCAAAATTTACCATATTTAGTTTCCCAACATAAGCTGTCAGTTCCTTATTATGTAGCGCAACCATCATACTTCTCTGTCCGCCTCCGGCATTCGGTGCATAATTTCCGGCTTCCAGAATTTTTTCCAGATCATCATGACTTATCTGCTCACTCGTATATTTCCGAATGGAATGCCTTGCTTTGATGATATCTATTAACATGGAAGCACCTCCCCGGTAATCTCATTTCTTGTCTTCCAGCACTGCGGATCTGCCCCATAAAAATCACCGCTTGTTCCATTGGCAACGGCAGGACATCCACGGCACCATGCCTTAAGTTCGCACTTGCTGCATTTTACAAATTTATCGTAATTTCTGTATTTTTCCATCTGACAGATCCAGACATCCGCCAGACGATCTTCAAAAATATTGGCCACTTTACTGTCTGTCACTCTTCTGCATGCCATAATATCTCCATTGGAAGATATGGTAATATGACAGTTTCCACAATTACAGCCGCCATAGATCATGCCTTTCTCTGTATTCTCCGGAAGCTTAAACTGCCCCGTTTCATATTCATACAGCGTCCACAAATGATCTTTTTTATTAAAATAAGTCTCACATCCTGCCTTTTCATATTCCTTATATTTTGCATCACAGACTTCCAGAAGTTTTCTGTATTCTTCTGGTGTCATGCTTGTATCAACTTCGCCACCTGTAGGCACATAACGGGAAAATGCAAAAACCTTTACTTTCGCTTTTACAACTTCGTCAATAATATCAGGTATCTCATTCATATTCGTTTTGGATACCGTACTCATAATTACACTTTTTATCCCTGCCCGGTTCAGGCATCCAATTTTCTCTATCGTCAGATTAAAACTGCCCGGTTTACGAAACCAGTCATGTGTTTCTTTCATTCCATCCAAAGACATCTGGTATTTATCACACCCACATGCCTTTAACATTCTACAGATTTCATCATTCAGATGAAACGGATTTCCCATTAAAGTAAATGGTATTTTTTTCGATTTTAATAATACCATCAGTTTCCAGAAATCCGGATGCAGGATAGGATCTCCGCCAGTAATATAGAAATATGGTACCCGGCCATATACTTTGCAGAAATCCTCACAGTTTGCCACTACTTCCGTCATCTGATTCCAGGTCATGGATTTTAATTCTCTACATCCTTTCCCTGAAAAAATATAACAATGCTTACATCGCTGATCACATTCATCTGTAATATGCCACTGAAAAGAAAAATACTGACTCATCCTATCCTGCTCCTTCCTTAAATTATTTTACTTGTCAGATGCTCCACATGCTGTTCCACACGCTGCTGGTTGTCTACGCTCCGCTTCGGTCCGCTCAGAGCAATCGTCCACTGGACGATTTGAGCCTTCCGGTTTGTCGGCTGCACCACACGCTGTTCCACACGCTGCTGGTTTCTCCTCCGGTTTGTCAGCGGCTCCACATGCTGTTCCGCATGCTGCACTGGCTTCTGTTTCTGCTTTCTTGTTCCATCCAAAAAGATTTGATAATGCCATTTTGTTACCTCCTGATAAGTTTTTATTGCATGTTATCTTTGTTACAGTTTTATAATATCAGGAGTTCTCAGCAGAAAAAAGTACGCACTTTTTTATTACATAGGCATAAAAATGTAACCCTGGTTACTTTTTTATAACCTATTGCTTCTTTCTATCTGTTAGATTAAAATGAAATATAACATTCAAAAATAATATTATACAAGGAGATGATCTCATGCTGACAAAAGAGGAACTACCAGAATGTCCAGTTTCAACTACAGTCGCTCTCATCGGCAGCAAATGGAAATTACTCATTATCCGAAATCTGTTGCAACGCCCATGGCGATTTAATGAGTTAAAAAAAGACCTTGAAGGAATCAGTCAGAAAGTTCTTACCGACAGTTTGCGTTCCATGGAAAATGACGGACTTGTTATTCGTACTGTTTATCCAGAGGTTCCACCCAGAGTTGAATACAGTCTCAGCGAACTGGGGCTTACTCTGAAACCAATTCTCGACTCAATGGTCGAATGGGGTAATGCTTATAAAAAAATGTAAGAAAATTTTCAATAAATTAAATATGAAAGACCTATCATGGATAATAGTGCCACAATAGGTCTTTCTTTTATTAAATATTATTGTCTTTCTCACACACCAGTCTTTCATAATCCAAGAATCCCTGGATATACATTTCTTTTGCCACAATTCCCTCCATTGCATTTTTCGCTGGAATAATCCTGTCCAATGCCTGCCACATCTCCTGTCCGGCATCTCTGAGGACTGGTTCCAGTATTTCTATAACTTCCCATACAATATCTGTAGAAAAAATCTCCGCTTTCAATTTCATTTCTTGTGCAAAACAGATGGGATATTTCGTGTAAAAATTCAGCAACACCTTTTCATTGAAAATTTCCGCCCATAAAGGCATTTTTGTTCAATGAACTTAATCTGTTAAATTGTGCAGACCGTCTGCACAATTTCTATTCTGTTTCCTTATATTCTTTATCCTACTGCCGAAGACAAAACATCAGATTGTCTACACACCGTGTCGATAAATTCAAGGAAGTCTTATAACACTTAGAGTATATGAAGTTTTGGCTTTATCTTGTAGTTTGCGAATATCCGTAGAAATAGAAAAAGCCCTTTGAGAAAAGGATTTCTCCTCTCTCCAAAGGCAAGTTTACAAACTGGAATTGAGATTTCATTTATTCCAAGGGATTTAATAATTGTTATATTTTGTTATCAAATATCTCTCAAGCCCTTGAAAACACTAAGTTTATCGCAGGTAAGCTTTTCCTTATTGTTTCCCTTGTGTTATATCGTCCCGTCAGTGTTTACGAACTCT
>ERZ808240.774-NODE-774-length-41150-cov-3.820586_pt1 | contig 41150 bp, 40 predicted proteins | sample MGYA00521084_ERZ808240 | MGnify/ENA primary metagenome ERZ808240 (study PRJEB31516, sample SAMN03275571) | gut metagenome | biome: mammalia-associated habitat; material: feces | host: Papio cynocephalus | place: Kenya | collected 2012-08-06 ... | reverse complement strand
GTTGCCATCAACAGATTTTGAGTCTGCCTCGTCTGCCAATTCCGACATGCCGGCGTTTGTGAACCTTTGTAATAGTAACACATGGTAAAAACAGTGTCAATAATTATTTCCTGGAATGAGGTATGAAACGATGATGAAACGAAGTATAAAACAGCAGCTAAATGCGAAGCTTACGGAAATGAATATGAATCTTGCTAACAATTATAAAGATCTGGCACATGATGCCTTAAAAGAGCTGGATCATATGGTAGAGGATTTTAAGGCATCCGGTGATCTGAAAGAAAAGGATTATCAGAAAATGCGACAGATGGTGGACGATTATAATAGAAAGCTGGCTGATTACCATCATTAAGATGGTATCAGCTCATTTTCATAATTTCTTTCTTTAATTTCTTGATGATCTTTTTCTCTAATCTTGAGATATAGGACTGGCTGATTCCTAAAAGGTCGGCCACTTCTTTCTGTGTGCGCTCCACACCATTGATCGTATTGATACCGTAACGCAGTTCTATAATGGTTCGTTCCCGTTCTGACAGATGAGAGACGGCAGTTTCTAATAAGGAATGATCCATCTCTGTTTCCATATTTCGATAAACTGTATCTTCATCCGTGCCAAGAATGTCGGATAAGAGTAATTCATTGCCATCCCAGTCGACATTTAACGGTTCATCGATGGAGATTTCCATGCGCAGCTTACTGTTTCTTCTCAGATACATGAGGATCTCATTTTCGATACATCTGGAGGCATATGTTGCCAGCTTGATATTTTTATCACATTTAAAAGTGTTGATCGCTTTGATCAGACCGATCGTGCCGATCGAGATCAGATCTTCCACGCCGATACCGGTATTATCGAATTTTTTTGCAATATAGACTACGAGGCGGAGGTTCCGTTCAATCAATATTTTTTTGATCTCCTGATCATCACCATTTCCGAGACCTGCAACCATAGCACTTTCTTCATATGGTTCGAGAGGAGCAGGCAGTACATCACAGCCACCTATGTAATGAACATCCTTTTGTGATACAGGAAATAAAGTCATTATATTTGACATTACTGAAAATTTAAAGTCACGATTTGCTAATGTATTTATCATTTTTTTTTACCTTTCTCAAATATGCTGAATTTAATAATATGCATTTGGGCATATGACTGATCTGCAAAGTATGTCTGCTAAGTCCGATCAATGGCCGGTTTCGGATCATCCGGTTGTTTATAAAAAAGAAATCACAGTCGAAAGCAAGCATCAGATCTGATTCTGAACTGATTGTCCTGTATGGAACCAGATGGATACCTTCAGGCATTGATATAGCTGATTTCCGATCGAAAGGCTGCGTACCATTTGTATAGTCATATACGATGTAATGAAATTGTTTTGGCAGAAGATCATACATAATTTCGGGAGAAGCAATGACGACATGTTTTCCCGTTGAAATATCTTTTAAAGTATTCCCGGTATCCATGAAGCCGTTCGCCTGTATTGCATGCTGTTTCCTGCCTATAAATAAATTAAAAAAATAGTTCATATGATATGCTTTCTTTTATTTTGCAAATGCAATTATATATACATGCAGGGAAATATTTCGTCGGATTAGGGAATTTGAAAACAAGGAATCCCGACGGTATATGACAAATGTGGATAAATATATGATAAAATACCTGGTTTTTTGACTGAAAGCCTTATTTTTGTGTATAAATCTGTTGATAATGTGGAGAAGTTCTAACTTTACTAACATTTTTCGATGTTTTCAAACAATTAACAACATTTTGTAAAATGATTAGAATATTCTAAATTACTGTAAAAAAACATATGATTAATTGATAAAAGATATACCTGAAATCAGGGTGGCAGATGAAAATGGAAAATAATATTGATACACAGCTAGAACTTGCAATATTGACGAGGGAAACATACGACGAGAGCGAGGATGAACTATATGTTGGCTATAATGTTGAGAAAAATACATGGCAGCTTTTGATCCGATATAATGATGATATTTCAGATTTGGTGGAACAATATCTGATACAGATATATTATCTGTTAGCCGGATATGCGATCATAGAGATTCCGGAGGAGTATCTGAATTCATTTGCGTCAGATCCAAGGATCGTCTATGTAGATAAACCAAAAAGTGTGGAACAACAGGTGTCATATGCACAGTATGCATCCTGTCTGTCCGGCACTTTCATTAATAATTACGGGCTGGATGGAGAAGGTACGATCCTTGCAGTTATTGATTCCGGGATAGATTACAGACATAATGAATTTATCCGAGATGGCAAAAGCAGGATTTTATCTCTGTGGGATCAGCAGGCAGTGTATCAGAATGCATATGCAAATACTTATGGGTTAGGACGTATCTATTCAAATGAAGAATTGAATTCAATACTGGATGGAGATTATATCGGAATTTTTCCATCTGAGGATCGCTCCGGGCATGGAACACAGGTTACTGCCATTGCAGCCGGTACAAATATAGGTGTTGCACCACAGGCGGAGCTTCTGATCGTAAAGATTGGAAGTGATACTGCATCGAAGCTTCCGACAACCCTTGGTCTGATCCTTGGAATTGACTACGCAATTCGAACAGGGATCGAAATGGACCGACCAATATCGATAAATCTCAGTTACGGAAATAATTACGGATCGCATAAAGGTGATTCCCTTCTCGAAAATTATATTAATGATGTATCAAGACTTGCTGTCTGTTCGATATCGACCGGAACCGGAAATGATGCGATCAATCGCAGGCATCAGAGGGTGATCCTTGGAAATACTTCCTATCGTATGATTGATCTGCTTGTCAGTGATTATGTAACATCCTTTAATCTTCAATTATGGAAAAATTATAAAGACAGGTTTGATATTATGATAATAGCGCCGAACGGAGACATTGTTCTGACTTTAAGTGAGTCACAGAATATCGGAATCGGTACTTATCGAAATACCTTTGTTAAAGGAATCTATGGAAAGCCAAATCCTTATAACAGAAATCAGGAGATATTTGTATCGTTTCAGGGAAAGGAAAATTATATCGATAAAGGACAGTGGAAAGTTCTGATCCATCCAAAGCAGATTATCAGTGGAGTGATAGATGCGTATCTGCCGATACGGGCAAGCCTGACCGGAAATGTAGAATTCTTGAATCCTACAGAATTTGGAACACTTACAATTCCGGCCACGGCAGAAGGGTTGATCACAGTGGCTGCCTATGATCAGAATGTGGATGATTTTGCATATTTTTCAGGAAGAGGATATACGGCAAATGATCAGATCAAACCGGATCTTGCAGCGCCGGGCGTTGATATCTATACGGCATATCCGGGTAATGATTACACGTTTGCGTCAGGAACATCCATGGCAGTTCCATTTGTTTCCGGTTCTGCATGTTTATTGATGCAGTGGGGAATTGTAAATGGTAATGATCCGTTTCTATATGGAGAAAAACTGAAAGCATCCCTGATACGTGGGGCAAGAAGGATAAAGTCGGCAAGAGAGTATCCGAATATCTATGTCGGCTGGGGAACTTTATGTGTAGAAAATTCTATTCGATAAGAAAAAGAGCCAGTCACTAGAAAATCTAGTGATCGGCTCCATTTAATACATGATCTTTAATTGCTTTAAAACTTTCTTTACTGATCACATGCTCTATCTTACAGGCGTCAGTAGATGCGATATCAGGATCAACGCCAAGTTTTGTAAGCCAGGCGGAGAGAAGTTCATGTCGTTCATATATCATCTCAGCAATTTCTTTTCCTGAATCGGTAAGTGAAATAAATCCGGCATCACTCATTGTAATGTAATTGTTTTCACGAAGATTCTTCATTGCAACACTGATGCTTGATTTTTTGTAACCGAGTTCATTCGAAATGTCAACTGACCGAACAACAGGAAGTTTCTTGCTTAATACCAATATCGTTTCCAGATAGTTTTCAACTGATTCATTCGTTGTTAACATAGTTTTACCCCGTCTAAAATTTATTTATAGTAAATTATACCACAAACCGGCATAAGGTTCAAATGAAAGAAAGATAAAACTAATGGCATCCATGGCAATTGTTGCAGTTTCCACCACACTGAACAGATTTTCCGGATTTTTTATCTTTTATCATTGAACGGATCGCAAGCACACATACAATTACAATAATAGCAGCAACAACAATGGTTCCTATATATTTCTCCATAATAATTCATCCTTTCAATTATTATTTTTGTGATTAGCTTAAACTAACCGTATTAAAATGTCAAGTAAAATATATATTTGAGATTTTCGTGTAAAACTGTTATATAAAACTAAAGGATGTTTCATGCAGCTAAATTACGTTTTAGTTTTCTAAAAATTGTTATTGACTTCTAATGGCGGTTAGTATATACTAACGTTGAAATTTGAAGCAGGTTTTATATTAATTTAATGATACTGATAATTTTACACGATTATGAAAGAAGATGAACTATGATGCCTTTAACTTTTTTAAATATTGGAGAAACCAAGACCATAACAAAGGTTGGTGGAAAAGAAGAAACAAGACAGTTCCTTGAAAACCTCGGATTTGTTGTAGGCGGAGAAGTGACAGTTGTTTCAGAAATAAATGGGAATATGATCGTAAATATAAAGGATTCAAGAGTTGCCATAGGAAAAGATATGGCAGCAAAGATCATGGTATAACGATGAAAGCAAAGCCATCACAGAAACTAATCCGAATTTGTGGAGGCTTTCTTATATGTATGAAGAAAAAAAGAAGGAGCGAAATGGTATGAAGACATTAAAAGAGGTTGCCGTTGGTCAGACAGTTAAGGTAACAAAACTTGTTGGCGAAGGACCTGTAAAGAGACGTATCATGGACATGGGAATTACAAAAGGTGTAGAGATTTATGTCAGAAAAGTTGCACCACTTGGAGATCCGGTTGAAGTAACTGTACGTGGCTATGAGCTTTCTTTAAGAAAAGCAGATGCCGAAATGATTGTTGTTGAATAAATGTGTTGTTCCATTCTATCAGAACAGATCATACACACAACAGAAAAAAGATGATTTACTTATTTGAATCATAAAAAAATGACAGAAAAAAAGGAAGGAGCATAAAAATGTCAGTTAAAATCGCGTTGGCAGGTAATCCCAACAGTGGAAAAACAACATTATTTAACGCACTTACAGGTTCAAACCAGTATGTTGGTAACTGGCCTGGTGTTACAGTAGAGAAAAAAGAAGGAAAGTTAAAGGGTCATAAAGATATTATAATCACTGACCTTCCTGGTATCTATTCACTTTCTCCATATACATTAGAGGAAGTTGTTGCCAGAAATTATCTGATTAAGGAATATCCGGATGCGATCATCAATATTATTGATGGTACTAACATCGAAAGAAATCTGTACTTATCAACACAGTTGATCGAACTTGGAATTCCGGTTATCATGGCAATCAACATGATGGATCTTGTAAATAAGAATGGTGACAAGATCGATATCAAGAATCTGAGTAATGCACTTGGATGTGAGGTTGTGGAAATTTCAGCATTAAAGGGCACAGGAATTGATGAAGTAAAAGAAAAAGCAGTTGCTGCAGCACGGAAGAAGGTACAGAATAAGCGTGTACATAGTTTTGATCAGGCTGTTGAGGATGCGATTGACAGTGTAAGTGCAAAGCTTACTGTAGAAGAAAGAAAGAAAAGATTCTTTGCTATCAAACTTCTTGAAAAAGATACAAAGATTGCTGAGCAGATGGATAATGTTCCGGATTGTAAAGATGAGATCAAGGCATTGGAAGACAAGTTTGATGATGATACAGAGAGTATCATTACCAGTGAGAGATATACTTATATTTCATCTATTATCGGAAAATGTGTAAAGAAGAATACAAAAGGCGAAAAGCTTACAACGTCAGATAAAATTGATAAGATTGTTACAAACCGTATTCTTGCGCTTCCTATTTTTATTCTCGTTATGTGGCTGGTATATTTCATAGCAATGTCAACGGTAGGTGCATGGTGCACAGACTGGACAAATGATAATCTGTTTGGTGATGGTTTCCATTTATTCGGTATCGGAAGCAAGGATTATGAAGAAGCATCCGGTGATTATGATGCAGCTAAAAATGCACTTGATGCATATGGTGTACTTGTAACAGATGATGAAGATGCTGTAGATGTTGATGCGACAAAGGCAGCTATCGAAGCAAATACAAATACTGAAGCATGTGTTAAGTATCAGATGGAAGATGAAGAAACTCTGGATACTTATGATATTGATGTATACTATTCAGAAGTACCTGCCGGTGCAAAAGAGGACGAAACAAATGCAATGTCTTACTTAGATGCCGTAGAATACTTCAATGAGACAGAGATGGCAGAGATCGATCCTGCTGATTATGGTGTATTTGTTCCATCCATTCCAGATCTTGCGGAAAGAGGTCTTGATAAGATCGGATGTGCAGATTGGTTAAAGGGGCTTATTCTTGATGGTATTATCGCCGGTGTTGGTGCTGTACTTGGTTTTGTACCACAGATGCTTGTATTGTTTATCTTACTTGCAATCCTTGAGTACTGTGGTTACATGGCACGTATCGCCTTTATTATGGATCGTATCTTCAGAAAGTTTGGTCTTTCAGGAAAGTCATTCATTCCTATCCTTGTAGGTACTGGTTGTGGTGTTCCCGGTATCATGGCATCCCGTACAATTGAAAATGAAAAAGACCGTCGTATGACAGTTATGACAACAACATTTATTCCTTGTGGTGCAAAAGTTCCGTTTATTGCCATGATCGCCGGTGCGATATTCCATGGATCATCTCTTGTTGCTACAAGTGCTTATTTCATCGGTATTGCAGCAATTATCTGCTCCGGTATTATCTTAAAGAAAACAAAGATGTTTGCAGGAGATCCGGCTCCATTCGTTATGGAATTACCTCCTTACCATATCCCGACAGTTGGTTCTGTATTAAGAAGTATGTGGGAGCGTGGCTGGTCATTCATTAAGAAGGCTGGTACAATCATCCTCCTTTCAACAATCCTTGTATGGTTCACAACATATTTTGGTGTTCTGGATGGCAAGTTCCAGATGCTCTCCGAAGATCAGATCGATCACAGTATCTTAGCTAAGATCGGTAGTGCGATCTGCTGGATCTTCAAGCCACAGGGCTGGGGTGACTGGCAGGCAACGGTTGCATCTATCACAGGTCTTGTTGCAAAGGAAAACATTGTTGGTACTATGGGTATTCTGTATGGTGGTGGAGAAGGTACTGTCTACAGTGAGCTTGCAAAAGCATTCACAACAGCGAGTGGTTTCTCATTCCTTGTATTCAACTTGCTCTGTGCTCCATGTTTTGCGGCAATGGGTGCTATTAAGAGAGAGATGAACAGTGCAAAATGGTTCTGGTTTGCAATCGGATATCAGTGCGGATTTGCTTATCTCGTATCTCTTGTTGTTTACAGAATCGCAGGACTCTTCACAGGTGCATGCTCATTCGGCATTGGCTCTGTTGTAGCAATCCTTCTTATAATTGCTTTCTTCTTCCTGTTATTCCGTCCGGATCCAAACAAGAAAGTTAAGACAAGCAAAGAATTCTTAAATGCATAATTATAAATGACAAATAATATATAATACACATATAATATGATGCGCGCTTCCCTTTGTGGATGCGCGCATTTGTGTATCGTACAGAAATCAGCTTTATATAAATTTTTACCTGATGACTGGTGTTTTTTTGAATTGACAGATAAGATGACAATGGTAATATTTATTAAAACTCCGTGAAATGAGTTGACAAACAAATGTATGATAGAGGAAAATGAATACATACTATAATGATAAATAGGAGGTTTTTATTATGGCAGTAATACATTTAAATGAAAAAGAATATGAAGATCAGGTTTTAAAGGCAAATGGACTTGTATTGGTTGATTTCTGGGCAACCTGGTGTGGACCATGCAGAATGGTCGCACCGATCGTTGAAGAATTGGCCGACGAATTTCCGGAGGTAAAGGTATGCAAAGTGGATGTAGATGAGAATCAGGAACTTGCACTTGCAAACAAAGTCGTATCGATCCCGACATTTTTATTTTATAAGGATGGAGAAGTTGTAAAGAAAATCGTTGGAGCAGTTCCAAAATCAGAACTGATTCAGGCAATCCGTCAGTTTCAGTAAATAAGAATGCCGTCCAAAATGCTTGCAAAAGCAGACATATTATTATAAGATGAAAGACAGCGACCAGATAAATGGGTACATGAATTGACTAATTTATTAAACGGAGGTTTACAAATGAAAATGTTATCATTATCAGAGGGACTTAAGGGTAATTCTTATCCTGGCAGAGGTATCGTGATCGGACGTTCCGAAGACGGAACAAAGGCAGTTACAGCATACTTCATCATGGGCAGAAGTGCAAATTCCAGAAACCGTGTATTTGTTACAGAGGGAGAGGGAATCCGTACAGAAGCATTTGATCCATCAAAGCTTGAAGATCCAAGCCTTATTATTTACGCACCGGTTCGGGTTCTTGGTAACCGGACGATCGTAACAAACGGAGATCAGACAGATACGATCTATGATGGAATGGATAAGGAACTTACATTTGAGCAGTCACTCAGATGCCGTGAATTTGAACCGGATGGACCAAATTATACACCAAGAATTTCCGGTGTTATGCATATTGAAGGCGGACAGTATGATTATTCAATGTCTATCTTAAAGAGCAACAACGGTGATCCATCTGCATGCAACAGATATACATTTTCATATGAGAATCCTGCAAACGGAGAGGGACATTTCATTCATACATATATGCATGATGGCAATCCGCTTCCAAGCTTTGAGGGAGAGCCAAAGTTAGTTGGTATATCAGGTGATATTGATACATTTGCAAGCATGGTATGGGAGAGTCTCAATGAAGATAATAAGGTATCCCTGTTTGTCAGATATATCGATATCGCAACAGGAAAGTACGAAACAAGAATCATCAACAAGAATAAGTAATTATCATGAATCGGGAGGAAATACAGAATGAACGAAATTCAGTTAAAATACGGATGCAATCCAAATCAGAAACCATCAAGAATCTATATGGAGGATGGAAGTGATCTTCCGGTTACTGTGTTAAACGGTAAACCGGGTTACATAAATTTTCTGGATGCATTTAACGGCTGGCAGCTTGTAAAAGAATTAAAGGCAGCAACAGGTCTTCCGGCAGCTACATCCTTCAAGCATGTATCACCGGCAGGTGCTGCAGTAGGACTTCCTCTTACAGATACGCTTGCAAAGATCTACTGGGTAGATGATCTGGGCGAACTGTCACCACTTGCCTGCGCATATGCAAGAGCCAGAGGTGCAGACCGTATGTCATCTTTTGGTGATTTCATCGCTTTATCCGATGTATGTGATGCTGATACAGCCCGCCTGATCAAACGTGAAGTATCCGATGGTGTGATCGCTCCCGGATATACAGATGAAGCTATGGAACTTCTGATGCAGAAGAAGAAAGGTAATTATAATATTATCCAGATTGATGAAAGCTATGTTCCTGCTGAGATCGAGAGGAAACAGGTATTTGGCGTTACATTTGAGCAGGGAAGAAATGAACTGAATATTGATAAAGATCTGTTATCCAATATTGTAACAAAGAATAAAAACATACCGGAAGAAGCTCTTATCGATATGAAGATCGCACTGATCACATTAAAATACACACAGTCTAATTCTGTATGTTATGTAAAGGGCGGACAGGCAATCGGAATCGGCGCAGGTCAGCAGTCCAGAATCCACTGCACAAGACTTGCAGGTCAGAAGGCAGATAACTGGTGGCTGCGTCAGTCTCCACAGGTTATGGGACTTCAGTTTGTAGATGGTCTTGGACGTGCAGACAGAGACAACGCGATTGATGTATATATGGGTGATGAATATGAAGATGTTCTTCGTGATGGTGAATGGCAGAAACGTTTCAAGGTAAAACCAGAGATATTTACAACAGAAGAAAAGAAAGCATGGCTTGCAGGAAATCAGAATGTTACACTTGGATCTGATGCATTCTTCCCATTCTCGGATAATATCGAGCGTGCAAAGAAGAGTGGCGTAGCTTATATCGCTCAGCCGGGTGGATCTGTCAGAGATGATCTTGTGATCGAAGCATGCGATAAGTATGGAATGGTAATGGTATTTACAGGTATTCGTTTATTCCATCATTAATCAGGAGCGACAGATATGGCAAGAAGAAACAGAAGACGTCGTAGAAAGAGAAGATCTACCATTGATTTGGGAAAAGTATTTATATTTTTACTTGCATGCGCGATCATCATTTTTGCTGCGGTTGTGATTCTTTCAAAATTGATATCACATAAGGATCGGTATTTTGATGAGGGACTTGCTTATTACCAGAATTCGGAATATGACAAAGCTCTTGATAAATTTACGGAAGCACTTTCGGAGAAACAGATTTTTTCTCAGAATAAGGATAAAAATACCAGACTTTATATTGCAGATATATATATGAAAACTGCAGATTATAAGAAAGCGGTAGATGAATATGATACAATTCTTCAGAAAACATCAGCAGATAAGAAAGATGTGAAGAAAATGCAGGAAATTGCTCAGGCATTATCGGATTTTGGTGATTCGAATTATGCCGGAGCACTTCCGGTTCTGGAACAGTATGTAAAAGATTATCCTGAATTATATCTTTATATTGGTACGTGTTATGCTTCCATGAATGATTCTGAGCATATGTTTGAGAATTATGAGAAGTATATCAAGAAATATGGATATAATTCTTATTTGTATGCACAATATGCCGCATATTATATCAGTATCGGCGAACTGGATAATGCATACGGATATATCAACAATGGTCTGGCTAGTGATAATACGTTCCAGAAAGAGCTCCGTTTACAGGAGATTACATATTATGAGAAGATACAGAATTATGACAAGGCATATGAGCTTGCAAAAGAGTTATATGATCTGTATCCTGATTATCAGGCAGGTGTAGATGAATATAATTTCCTTTATACCAGAGTATCCCATGATGATGAATAGTTAGAATTGGCAGGAGGCATTTTATTCGTGGAAATACAATTATGGAAAGAGATTTTATCTCCGTATGAGCAGGCTGTAGATGAACTGCTCCTGAAATTTAGGCATATCATAAAAGATTATCGAAGTCAGGGACTGTATTCTCCGATCGAAAATGTTACCGGACGGGTGAAAAGAATTTCAAGTATTTTGGATAAGATGCAGAAGAAACATATTCCGATGGATCATATCGTGGAAGAAATGGATGATATAGCCGGAATTCGTATCATGTGTCAGTTCGAAGAGGACATCTATAAGGTTGTAGAGATCATAAGAAACCGCAAAGATATGTCGATCCGGGAAGAAAAAGACTATATCACGAATGTGAAAGCAAGCGGATACAGAAGTTATCATATCATATTGAACTATGATGTATATACGATCAAGGGATTGCAGACGATTCAGGCAGAGATCCAGATCCGTACAATGGCAATGGATTTCTGGGCAACGATCGAACATTCCCTTCAGTATAAGTATCGTCATAATATGCCGGAGCATATCCGGAAAAAGCTGTTAAATGCAGCAAATGCAACTGTTGCGCTGGATAAGGAGATGTCATCTGTCCGTGGTGAGATCATGGATGCACAGAATTCATTTAATTATAAAGCATCTGTAGTAGCGGATATTTTGACGAACATACAAAATCTGTATTATGTCGGCAATCAGCGAGAGGTTGTAAAGATACAGAATGAATTTTATGATATTTACCAGAAAGACGATCTGGAAAAGCTGGAGGATTTTTCCAAACAGCTAGATATTATTGCAGAAGGATACAAAGCACAGGGGCTATAGATTATGAACTTACCAGAGTCATTTAGAAACAGGATAAAGACACAGTTAGGAGACGAATATGATGCATATATGAACTGTCTGGATCAGGGTATGCATCATGGACTGCGTGTGAATACCAATAAGATAAGTGTGGAGGATTTCTTGAAGATTTCTCCATTTGAATTAAAACCTGTACCATGGACAACGAATGGTTTTTACTATGATGATAAAGCATGTACACCATCCAGACATCCATATTATTATGCAGGTCTTTACTATATTCAGGAGCCAAGTGCAATGGCATCGGCAAGTATTCTTCCTGTCGAAGATGGTGATGTGGTTCTGGATATCTGTGCAGCACCGGGTGGCAAATCGACTGAACTTGCAGCAAAGCTTCGTGGAACCGGATTCCTGATCTCAAATGATATCAGTAATTCCAGAGCCAAGGCATTGCTGAAGAATCTGGAATTATTCGGAATTGGCAATATGTGTGTGGTAAGTGAAGCTCCGAATAAGCTGAGCACAAAGTTCTATCAGACCTTTGACAAGATATTGATCGATGCACCATGCTCCGGTGAAGGAATGTTCCGTAAATCCCAGTCAATGGTAACAGCATGGGAGAACAATGGTGTTGAGTTATTTGCAGGCTTACAGCGTGGAATCTTAAATGAAGTTGTAAAGATGTTAAAGCCGGGTGGAATCATGTTGTATTCGACCTGTACATTTTCTCCGGAAGAGAATGAACAGTCGATCGAATATCTGTTATCACTCGATGATACTTTAGAATTAATCGAAGTGCCGAAGTATCCGGGCTTTTGCAATGGGAATCCGGCATGGGGAAAGACCGGAAATACAGAGATTGAAAAATGTGCAAGATTGTGGCCTCACCATATCGAAGGGGAAGGACATTTTGTTGCACTTATCCATAAAAAAGAGGAAGAACAGACACAGGTATTTCAGTCGTGGATACACAGAAGCTGTAAGTTAGATAAAAATGCAGAAGAATTCCTTACGCATGTTTCGTCTGAAGCAGGAATCAGGTCTGCATATATTGAGGAAAATAATGGAAGACTGTATTATATGGCAGAATGTATGCCGGATGTATCCGGGCTTCGAATGTTGAGACAGGGATTGTTTCTTGGTGAGATCAAGAAGAACCGGTTTGAACCAAGCCAGTCGCTTGCCATGTACCTGAGGCAAGGACAGTTCGATAATGAAGTGAACCTTACTTCTTCAGATGACCGTGTTATAAGATATCTGAAGGGTGAGACGATCGAGGTATCGGATCAGAAGATAAAGAATGGATATGTGCTTGTTCTGGTGGATGGATATCCGCTTGGATGGGCAAAGAATACAAATGGAACATTAAAGAATAAATATTTATCTGGATGGAGGATGATGTCATGAGTAAAATAGCAGTCGTTACCGGAGCTTCTTCCGGATTGGGCAGAGAGTTTGTTGTTCAGATCAGTGAAAAATATAAGACGATCGATGAGATATGGGTGATTGCCAGACGTGCAGAACGCCTGTATGCATTAGAAAGAGAGATTGAGGGCAAGAAGGTTGTCGTTCTTCCGCTGGATATTACAAAGCAGGAAGATCTTGAAACCTATAAGAAGATGCTTGCAAAGGAGCATCCATGGGTTCGTGTTCTGGTAAATGCAGCCGGTTACGGCATTATGGGACATGTAGAGGATGTCGTATGTGAAGAACTTACCGGTATGATCGATGTAAACTGCAAGGCACTGGTTGCCATGACAAAGATTACTCTGCCATATATGAAAGAACAGAGCAATATCATTAATATTGCATCATCTGCGGCATATCTGCCACAGCCATCTTTTGCTGTATATGCAGCAACAAAATCGATGGTCAGAAGCTTTTCCAAGGCATTAAATAAAGAATTAGAATACAGAGATATCACAGTGACAGCAGTATGTCCGGGACCTGTCAATACAGAGTTTTTTGATGTTGCTGAAAAATATTCCCATACAAAGGCATTTAAAAGACTGTTCCGTGTGGACGCAAAGAATGTTGTAAAACGGGCATTATTTGATGCATATTATCTGAAGACAGAATCTACCTATAGTATAACGATGAAAGCATTCAAGGTCATAACAAAGCTGTTGCCGAATGATTGGATCGTTTCTATGATCAAATAGAATTAAATAACAGATATAGAAAATGATCGAGTATATTATGCGTAACATTATAAGAAATAGAACGGGACAGAAACAATGGAAAAAGGACAATATGGATATATAAAAAAACATAAGAAAAAGATCATAACCAGCATTATTATACTTGGTATTATGATACTGACAGGAGTTATTCTTTCGCTTGCAATGTTTAAAACGACAAAGACATTGATCATCATACTTCCGATATTGATCAGTCTGCCATTTGCCAAACAGATCGTGGCGCTTATCATGTGCTCCGGATTTAAATCTTTAACAGAGGAAGAACACCAGAAGATAGAGAAAGGGATCCACTATGAGAACCGAGATGGCATCCTGTATGACATCTCACTCAGCCGATACGAAGGAATGTTGTTTTTCCCTGCCGTGATTGTGCGAGATGGCAGAATGTTATTTTTATATCAGAAAGCATTTGACAAGAAGATCCCGGATGTGGAATTTCTGAAAAAAGAAATTGCACGTTCCTTTGAAATGATAAAGAAACCATATGTTATTGTTACAGCTTTAACCGTAGATGACTTCATAAAGAAAGCAGAGACGATCAAAGAACCGGATGAAGATTATGTGGTAAAAGATCAGTCTATGCGTGAAAAATTATTTGAACTTGGTGTATAGGAGCCGGGCATGAAAGAGATCATTATATCGCAGAATGAAGCAGGACAGCGTGTGAATAAATTTCTTTTGAAATATCTGAATAAAGCGCCGTCTAGCTTTGTTTATAAGATGATACGAAAGAAAAATATCAAATTAAACAATAAGAAAATAGAAGGAAATGAATATATCTATATCGGAGATACGATCCAGATATATATGTCCGATGATACCATTGCCAACTTTCGGGAAGATATCCATTGCGCTGACAGTACTTTCTCTAAAAAAAAGATTCCGGTTGAGATCATTTATTCGGATGAAAATATTCTGATCGCAGATAAGCCGGCTGGCGTTTTGTCACAGAAAGCATCAAAAGATGACTATTCCTTTAATGAAGCACTGATCGACTACTTGCTCGACAGTGGCCATATTACAACTGAAGAACTAAGAACCTATCGTCCGTCTGTATGTAATCGTTTAGACCGCAATACATCCGGACTCATTCTTTGTGGAGTGAGTCTTACCGGAAGCCAGGAATTATCCAGAATTATAAGAGAACATCTGTTACATAAGTATTATTATACGCTGGTACGGGGACGCCTGACACAAAAGATTGACAGTATCTGCTATTTACAGAAGGATAAGACGAAAAACAAAGTTCAGATATCGGATCATCCATGGAAACAGGGAAAGAGTGAAGAGATCCATTCAATCTTTTATCCGATTAAGAAAAATGATGATTATACATTAGTGAAAGTTGAGCTTATTACAGGTAAGTCTCATCAGATCCGTGCACAGTTAAAGCATCTGGGATACCCGATAGTCGGTGATACAAAGTACGGAATATCCGAAGTGAATCGGTATTTTGCAGATACTTATCATGTAAAACATCAGCTTCTACATTGCGGAAGTATTATATTTAAAGAAACAGACGGTCCACTTTCTTATCTGAGTGAAAAAGAATTTTCAGCATTTCTCCCGGAACCGTTTCGAACGATCGAGAAAAACTTGTTTGGATAATTCGGATGATGACTTTCGTAAAAGCAAAATCAGATAAAGAGGCAAAATAATATGGCAACATGGAATTCCAGAGGACTTCGAGGATCTTCACTCGAGGAGCTGATCAATTATACAAATGAATACTATCGGGAAAAGAAACTGGCTATTGTTCAAAAAATCCCAACTCCGATCAAACCGATCCGTATGGATAAAGACAGCAGTCAGATTACGCTGGCATATTTTGAAAAGGATTCTACGGTTGATTACATTGGTGTCGTCCAGGGGATTCCGGTATGCTTTGATGCAAAGGAGTGCGCTGTTGATACATTTTCTCTGCAAAATATACATGAGCATCAATATCATTTTATGGAAGAGTATGAGGAACAGCATGGAGTAAGTTTCCTGATCATATTCTTTACGCATAGAAATCAATATTATTATATGCGTTTCTCAGAATTAAAGACTTATATGGACCGCGTGAATGAAGGACATGCAAAGAACTTCAAGTACGAAGAGCTGAATCCGGATTTCTTTATTCATGCAAAAAACGGAGCACTGGTTCATTATCTGGAGCTTCTCGATAAAGATTTGCAGTTGAGGGGATAAAGGATCAGGAAAAAATCTTGACAAATATCGACTGCTCCCCTATAATGAGCACGTTGTTAAAATAACTAATTACCATGTTATCACTTTAATACAATAAAGTGAATGGCATGGATATAAGGAGGAAAAAAGATGCAGGACAAACTGTTACAGACTCCGGATGGAGTAAGAGACACTTATGATGTAGAATGTAAAAAGAAAAGAAAGATTATTGAAAAGCTGCATCATACTCTGGAGTTATACAGCTATCATGATATAGAGACACCTACATTTGAATATTTTGATATATTTAACCGTGATAAGGGATCAGCGCCATCAAATGAAATGTACAAATTCTTTGACCGTGACAATAATACTCTTGTGTTACGTCCCGATATCACACCTAGTATTGCAAGATGTGTAGCAAAATATTATAAGGACGAACAGTTGCCGATCCGTCTGTGTTATACAGGTAATACTTATTCAAACCCAAGAAAATTACAGGGTAAATTAAAGGAAGTAACCCAGATCGGTGCCGAGCTTATAAATGATGATTCATCTGCAGCAGATGCAGAGATCATTGCAACCGTTGTAGATTCATTTAAAGCATTAGGAATTGATGAATTCCAGATCGAGATCGGACAGATCGATTATTTTAAGGGAATTGTTGCAGAAGCAGGAATTACAGAAGCAGAGGAGCTTCAGATCAAAGAATATATCAATATCAAGAACTTCTTCGGTTTGGAGGAATATTTAAAGAAGCTGGATCTGAGCCCTGTTTTAAAGAAAGCCTTTCTTGCATTTGACTCTTTATTCGGTGGAGAATCCATGTTAGAAGAGGCAGAGAAGCTGGTTACAAATCCGGTATCACTTGCAGCCGTCCACAGATTACAGAGAATCTATAAGGCATTATGCTGTTATGGATATGACAAATATATCGGCTTTGATCTCAGTATGTTAAATGGTTATAACTATTATACCGGTGTGATCTTCCGCGGATATACCTATGGAACCGGAGATGCAGTTGTAAAGGGTGGCCGGTATAATAACCTGTTAAAGCAGTTTGGTAAAGATGCACCATCGATTGGTTTTGCATTTACCGTAGAAGAACTGATCATGGCATTATCCAGACAGAATATCGAGGTTCCGGTTGAATACTCGAATACGATCATTCTCTATGATATCGAGAATCAGGAGCCTGCGATCAGTCTTGGCAAGAGCCTGCGCCAGAACGACAAGAAGATCGAACTGATCCGCAAATCTGCCAGAAAGTCAGTGGAAGATTATCTGGAATATGCGAAGAGAGAACATTTCTCCGGCCTGTTTTATTTTGAAAACAGTGATACGGTTAAAGTATTTGATCTAGTATCAGGTGATGAGAACGAAGTAGCGATCGCATCCCTGAAATAAACAGACAGAATAAAAGCAGATTCAAAATAAGAATTTGATCGATAGATAGATTGGAGAGATAAATCAATGAGATATTTAACATTTGCACTTGCAAAGGGCAGACTTGCAAAGAAAACCCTTGCACTGCTTGAACAGATAGGAATCACCTGTGACGAGATGAAAGACCCGGATACCAGAAAGCTGATCTTTGTAAACGAAGAACTGAAGCTGAAGTTCTTCCTGTCAAAAGCGACAGATGTACCAACTTATGTAGAGTATGGTGCGGCAGATATCGGTGTAGTTGGTAAGGATACGATATTGGAAGAAGGCAGAAACCTGTACGAGGTAATGGATCTTGGATTTGGCAAATGCCGGATGTGTGTCTGCGGACCACATGAGGCGAAGAAATTATTAAAGAAAAATGAGATCATCCGTGTTGCCAGCAAATATCCGAATATTGCAAAAGATTATTTTAATAATCAGAAGAACCAGACCGTTGAGATCATCAAATTAAATGGTTCGGTCGAACTTGCACCGATCGTTGGCTTGTCAGAGGTGATCGTTGATATCGTTGAAACCGGAAGCACCCTTCGCGAAAACGGACTGGAGGTTTTAGAGGAAGTATGTCCATTATCTGCAAGAATGGTTGTAAATCAGGTAAGCTTAAAGATGGAAAATGAGAGAATCAGAAAGCTGCTTGCTGATCTGAATTCGTTGATTAATAAGGAGGCATAAAAATGAGAATTGTAAATCTGACAGAGGAAACCAAAAAAAATATCTTAAAGGATCTGTTAAAGAGAAGCCCAAGTAATTTTGGATCTTATGCAGATACAGTTGAAAAGATCGTAAATGACGTCAGAGACCGTGGCGATGAGGCGTTATTTGAATATACAAAGCAGTTCGATAAAGCGGATATCAATGCCGGAAATGTTCTGGTTACAAAAGAAGAGATCGAATATGCTTATACACAGGTAGATGAAAAGCTGATCGAAGTTATCAGAAAAGCAAAAGAGAACATCCGTACTTATCATGAAAAACAGCGCCAGTACAGCTGGTTTGATTCTGATCCAAAAGGAATCATGCTTGGACAGAAGGTAACTGCACTGGAATCTGTCGGTGTATATGTACCTGGTGGAAAAGCTGTTTATCCTTCTTCCGTATTGATGAACATTATGCCGGCAAAGGTAGCTGGTGTTAAAAATATTATTATGACAACTCCTTGTAACAGCAAGGGTGAAGTATATGCGACAACATTGGTTGCTGCAAATGAAGCTGGTGCAACTGCCATCTACAAAGCAGGCGGTGCGCAGGCAATCGCAGCTCTTGCATATGGAACAGAATCCATTCCAAAGGTTGACAAGATCGTAGGACCTGGAAATATCTTCGTAGCACTTGCAAAACGTGCGGTATACGGACATGTCAGCATTGATTCGATCGCCGGTCCATCCGAAATTCTTGTAATTGCAGATGAGACGGCAAATCCAAGATATGTTGCTGCCGATCTGTTATCACAGGCAGAACATGATGAGATGGCATCCGCCATTCTTATTACAACCTCAAAAGAACTTGCTGATAAGGTATCAGCGCAGGTTGATGAATTTATAAAGGTATTATCCAGAAAAGAGATCATACAGAAATCCATTGATACATACGGCTATATCTTATTAGCTGAGAATATAAATGATGCGGTTGAAGCAGCAAATGCAATTGCTTCCGAACATCTTGAGATCGTAACTGCAAATCCATTTGATGTTATGACAAGGATCAAGAATGCCGGTGCGATCTTCATCGGTGAATATTCATCCGAACCATTGGGGGATTATTTTGCAGGACCAAACCATGTACTTCCAACAAATGGAACAGCGAAGTTCTTCTCACCATTAAGTGTGGATGATTTCATTAAGAAGTCCAGTATCATCTATTATTCCAGAGAAGCACTGGAAGAAGTACATGAGGATATTGAAAGCTTTGCAAAAGCAGAGCAGCTTACAGCACATGCTAATTCTATTGCAGTAAGATTTGAATAGTGGTATAATATGAAACCAAGATTGCACAGGCGTCTGTATTATCAGTCCGCCTGTGCTTGTAGTTGCCAAAGTATCGGAAGAAAAATGTATAAAAACAAGGGAGAAAAGATATGGCGGATAGAGCAGTAAAATGCACAAGAAAGACCAGCGAGACAGACATTGTTCTGGAATTAAATCTGGATGGAAAGGGTAACTCAAAGATCGATACCGGTATCGGATTTTTCGATCATATGCTGACAAGTTTTGCCAAGCACGGATTCTTTGATCTGAACCTGACGGTAAAGGGTGATCTGTATGTGGATTGTCATCATACAATCGAGGATACAGGAATTGTTCTTGGAAAAGCGATCAAGGGTGCGCTTGGAGATAAGAAATCCATTAAACGTTTCGGCAATTTCTTCCTTCCTATGGATGAAACGCTGGTTATGTGTGCGATCGACCTTTCCGGAAGACCATACCTTGTTTATGACCTGAATCTGACAACAGAGCGGGTTGGATATTTTGATACACAGATGGTAAAGGAATTCTTCTATGCAGTATCCTATGGAGCAGAGATGAACCTGAATCTGAAGCAGTTCTCCGGTTCCAATGACCATCATATCATCGAAGCAGCTTTTAAGGCATTTGCAAAAGCTTTAGATGAAGCAACTTCTATAGACGACAGATTAAATGGTAAAGTGTTATCTACCAAAGGTTCACTTTAAGGAGGTACTATGAGTTATAAGAAAATTATTCCATGTCTGGATCTTGAGAATGCACTTGAAATGGCAAAGTTCTATAACGATGCCGGGGCAGATGAGATTGCATATTTTGACAGTAAAGCAACAAAGGAAGGCAGAGAAGCGAATATTGCAGTTATCAAAGAGATCTGCAAGAATGTCGATATTCCATTGATCGCATGTGGTGGAGTAAGAAGACTGGAAGATATCAAGAAGATGTTATACGCAGGTGCTTCCAAGGTTTGTATGAAATCAGCAGCATTAAATACACCGGAACTTGTTACAGAAGCCGCTGACCGCTTTGGTTCAGAACGCATCATCGTAACGATCGACCTGAGCGAGTGTAAAGAGCCTGTAGCCTATGCACAGCAGCTTAAGGAACTTGGAGCAGGTGAACTTCTGTTGTTACATAACAATATGGTTCCTGAATATATGGATATCGTAAATGAGATCAGAGATCATGTAGCACTTCCGGTTATTGTGTCCACCTATTCAACAAATGGAGAAGCAATCTGTGAAATGCTTGAAAAGACAAATGCTGAATCTATTTCTTTATATAATCTGAAACAAATGGATATAATGGAGATAAAGCAGGAATGCAGAAAAGAAGGCATTCCGGTAAACACATTTGAAAGCGCAGTATCCTTTGATGAATTCAAACTGAATTCTGACGGGTTGATCCCATGTATCACACAGCATTATAAGACGGGGGAAGTTCTTATGATGGCTTACATGAATAAAGAATCCTTTGAAAAGACGATTGCAACCGGCAGAATGACATATTACAGCAGAAGCAGACAGGAGCTCTGGACAAAGGGTGAGACATCCGGTCATTTCCAGTTCTTAAAATCACTGAAATTAGACTGTGATAAAGATACTCTGCTTGCAGAGGTTTCCCAGATCGGTGCAGCATGCCACACCGGCAGCCCGACCTGTTTCTTTACGGATCTGGTTAAGAAAGAATACGATAATACCAATCCATTAAAGGTATTTGAAGAAGAATATGATATTATCGTTGATAGAAGAAATCATCCAAAGGAAGGTTCCTATACAAATTATCTGTTTGATAAAGGAATAGATAAAATTCTGAAGAAGGTTGGCGAGGAGGCAACAGAGATTGTAATTGCCGCCAAGAATCCGGATTCAGATGAAATAAAATATGAGATATCAGATTTCCTGTATCACCTTATGGTTCTTATGGTTGAAAGAGGTGTCAGTTGGACTGATATTACCAAAGAACTGGCTGATAGAAGGTAGGAGGAGAAAACAGTGGAAAAATATGGCGTAAATCAGTTAAGAAAAATGTTTCTGGAATTTTTTGAGAGCAAGGGACATCTGAAGATGAACAGTTTCTCACTGATTCCACATAATGATAATAGTTTGTTATTGATCAATTCAGGTATGGCACCATTAAAGCCTTACTTTACCGGACAGGAGATCCCGCCAAGAAGACGTGTGACTACCTGTCAGAAATGTATCCGTACCGGAGATATTGAAAATGTTGGTAAGACTGCAAGACATGGTACATTCTTTGAAATGTTAGGCAACTTCTCATTCGGCGATTACTTCAAGCATGAAGCAATTTCATGGTCATGGGAGTTCCTGACCAAGGTTGTAGGCTTAGACGAGACCCGTTTATATCCATCTATCTACGAGGATGATGACGAAGCATTTGATATCTGGAATAAAGAGATCGGAATTGCACCGGAAAGAATCTTCCGTTTCGGAAAAGAAGATAATTTCTGGGAGCATGGCGCAGGTCCTTGTGGTCCATGTTCTGAGATCTATTATGACAGAGGTGAAAAGTACGGATGCGGCAAGCCTGGCTGTACAGTAGGCTGTGACTGTGACCGTTACATGGAAGTATGGAATAACGTATTTACCCAGTTTGAAAATGATGGTCATAACAACTATACCGAACTGGTTCAGAAGAATATTGATACCGGTATGGGACTGGAAAGACTGGCAGTTGTAGTTCAGGATGTAGATTCCATCTTTGACGTTGATACGATCAAAGCATTACGTGATAAGGTATGTGAGATGGCTGGCGTGAAGTACATGGAAGACGAGAAGACAGATGTTTCGATCCGTGTTATTACCGATCATATCCGTTCCGTTACATTTATGGCATCTGACGGTATTCTTCCATCAAACGAAGGACGAGGCTATGTATTAAGACGTCTTCTCCGTCGTGCAGCAAGACACGGAAGATTACTTGGTATCGAGGGAAGATTCCTTGCAGAACTGTCAAAGACGGTGATCGAGGTTTCCAAGGATGCATATCCTGAACTGGAAGAAAAGAAAGCACACATCTTTACCTGTATCAATACAGAAGAAGAAAACTTCAACAAGACGATCGATCAGGGGTTATCGATCCTGAATGGTTTCGTTGACGAATTAAATAACAGTGGTGAAAAAGTATTAAATGGTGAAAATGCATTTAAGCTATATGATACCTATGGTTTCCCTCTTGATCTGACAAAAGAGATTTTGGAAGAAAAAGGAATCGAAGTTGATACCGATGGCTTTAATAAGGCTATGGACAAACAGAGAGAAACTGCCCGTAAATCAAGAAAAGTATCAAACTACATGGGCGCAGATGCTACCATTTATGAAGATATCGATACAGCTCTTACAAGTAAATTCGTTGGTTATGACAAGGTAGAAGCATCTTCCGATATCATTGCCATAACAGCAGAATATAAAGAGGGCGATCAGGTAACATCTGAACTGGTTGATGTTATTTCTGAAGGTACAAACGGTTCTATTATCACAGCAGAGACACCATTTTATGCTACTATGGGTGGCCAGATCGGTGATACCGGTGTGATCGAGACAGAGAGCGGACGTTTCATCGTTAAAGATACGATCAAGGTTGCCGGTGATAAGATCGCACATCTCGGTTATGTTGAATCCGGTGAATTAAAGAATGGAAGTACAGCAAAGCTTTCTGTTACAGCAGACAGACGTGCACTGATCTGTAAGAACCATTCCGCAACACATCTGCTCCAGAAAGCATTAAAGCTGGTTCTTGGTGATCATGTAGAACAGGCTGGTTCCTATGTATCCGAAGATCGTTTAAGATTCGATTTTACGCATTTCCAGGCTATGACTCCTGAGGAGATCGCCAAGGTGGAAGCAATCGTAAATGAACAGATTGATAAGGATCTTAAGGTTAAGACAGAAGTTATGAGCATTGAAGATGCCAAGAAGACAGGTGCTATGGCATTGTTTGGTGACAAGTACGGTGAGAAGGTTCGTGTTGTATCCATGGGTGATTTCTCCGTTGAATTCTGTGGCGGTACCCATGTTCCAAATACAGGAGTGATCGGAACGTTTAAGATCATCTCTGAAATGGGCGTTGCTGCCGGTGTCAGAAGAATCGAAGCACTGACTTCCGTTGGCGCATTTAATTATTATAAAGAGATGGAAGATGAGTTAAAAGCAGCAGCAAAGGCAGCAAAAACCGAGCCTGCAAAGCTGGCTGAAAAGATCGAGACAATGCTCGCTGAGATCAAGGCTTTGACATCTGAAAACTCCAAGTTAAAGGATAAGCTGGCAAAGAATTCTGCCGGAGATGCACTTGCAGATGCAGTAGATGTAAATGGCGTAAAGGTTCTTGCTACAAGTGTAGAAGATACCGATATGAACGCACTTCGTAATCTTGGTGATGATTTCAAGAACAAGCTTGGTACATCTGTTATCGTTCTTGCCTCTGCAAAGGATGGTAAAGTAAATCTGATCGCTATGGCAACAGATGATGCTGTAAAGAAGGGTGCACATGCAGGAAATATCATCAAAGCGGCTGCAGCACTTGTAGGTGGCGGCGGCGGTGGTCGTCCAAACATGGCGCAGGCCGGTGGAAAGAATCCTGCCGGTATCGCAGATGCACTTGCAAAAGCAGCAGAAACAGCCAAAGAACAGTTAAATGCCTAAAAATAGAAAATAATAAAATTTTTTGTTGACGTTTCAATAATATATGTTATAATTGACTTCGTGCTTAAATAATACCCAAACAGTTGTTATTTTATTAGCATAGTACACAACTGGAGGGAGGTCAGGTGAGAGAATGTCAAATGTAATAGTTAAAGAAAACGAAACATTAGATAGCGCTCTTCGCAGATTCAAGAGAAATTGTGCGAAGGCTGGTATCCAGCAGGAGATTCGTAAGAGAGAACATTACGAAAAGCCAAGCGTTAGACGTAAAAAGAAATCAGAGGCAGCTAGAAAGCGCAAATATAAATAATCTATAGTTTGGATTAGTAAATATGATTTTTTTGAGTACCGAGCAATCGGTACTCTTTTTTTACGCGAGCAACGAGCCGAAGTCTGTGTTTACACGAGACCTCGGCGACTGCCGCAATAACCACGAGAAAATTACAAAGTAATTTTCTTGTGGTTGTGGAAGATATCTATCTGTGCTTGGCTCTCTTACGCAAAAAAGTTGACAGTGACAGTCACATATCATTATGATAAAATTAATATGCGAAAGGAGAGAAATAAATATGAAAAACGCAATAAACATTCTTGCAATGATCTTTGCCTGGGGAGCATTGATCTTAAGCATTTTTGCATTTGGGGATATGACCGGAAATATATTAAAGGCTGTTGCTTATGGTTTTATTGTAGGAAATGCAGTCCTGGTAAACTTTATCTGCGTCCATAATCTTAAAGAGAATAAAGAGTAAGGCATAATCTGATACCCAACCAACATAGTATAGATATAAAGTTGGTTGGGTATCAGATTATGCAGCTTCCATTTAATCATAACAGTCTATATGATATGCCGGATGTCACGCCGGACATTAAAAAAAGTTCGTCTAAAATCACAGTTCATGATAACCACATTATCTATATTGAAAACTATAAATGTATTATATCCTGTTCGGATACCCAGATCCTAATAAAAACAAAAAAGAATACGATTTCAATAAATGGAATTTGCCTGAAAATTGAATATTACTGTCCGGAAGAACTGAAGATATCAGGCAACATTCTATATATCAATTATGAATAATATGCTGTATACATAAAAGGGGGAAACCGGATGTTTGATATTATATTAAGGTATCTGTATGGTTTTGCAAAAATACATATTCGCAGCGTTCATGTAAACCGTTTTATAAATCTATGCAAAGCGAGAGATATTAAACTTTGGGATCTGGAGCAGAAAGAGAATGAAATCTTCTTTTTTGTTGCAGCTAAGGATATAGCACACTTAAAAGAACCGGCACTCAAAACCGGAAGTGAAGTAGAAATCCTGAAAGAATATGGTATCCGGCAGTTTATCCGAAATAATAAAAAAAGAATTCCGTTTGTGATTGGGTTTATCTTGTTTGCAATTCTGGTATATATACAATCGTTATTTATATGGGAGATTTCCGTATCCGGTGAATCAGATTACACATCGGATGAAATACTACAGCATATCAATGAATATTATGTGCAGACCGGAACTCTGAAATCAAAAGTAGACTGCGCTGAGCTTGAGAAGAATCTCCGAAAAGATTTTGAAGATATCGCATGGATATCATGTGCGCTTACAGGAACAAGGTTGTCTGTAGAGATCACGGAGACCTTGAATGTATTTACAGATATCTCGATGAAAGATCCGTGCAATATCATTGCATCAAAGGACTGCACAATATCAGAAATCGTTACGGCATCCGGTACACCGGTTGTCAAAGCTGGTGATGATGTAAAAAAAGGAGATGTTCTGATATCCGGAGCTGTCTATCTGTATGATGATAATAACGAAGTAATGGATACAAATTATGTGTCAGCAGAAGGGGAGGTTTATGGTATCTGTGTGTATCATTATGATGAAAATATTCCCAGAACAAATTATGTAAAAGAATATACAGGAAATGAGAAAAAATATTATTCCTTTGGATTGTTAAAGTATGATTTTACACCTTATGTACCAAAATGTTCTTATGATTCATTTGATCGTATAAGTGACGATAAAAAAATGCACATAGGGAAAAATCTTTATCTGCCGTTTGAGATTAAAAAAACTACCGTCAAAGAATACACACTGATGATAGAAAAATTATCGGAGAAAGAAGCTACAGATAAAATGCAGGAAAAATTAAACCGTTATATTAGCAATTTGCAAGAAAAAGGGGTGCAAATAATAGAAAAAAATGTTAAAATAACCTGTAGTGAGGACTCGTGCTATGCAGTTGGTGACATCACTGTAAAACAGCTGATCGGTGTCCCGCATGAATTACAGATAATAAGCGAGGAGCAGACACTTGAGTGAATTCAGCAAATCAATTACTGTTATGTCCGAATACATTCAAAATGTATTTGGACAATTTGATGTACATGCAAAAAAAATAGAAAAGGCATTTCATGTTTCGATGATCCTGCGTGATGATAAACTGAAAGTTTCAGGTGAAGAAAAAGATGTCGAACAGGCTGTCCGAGTCCTGGTTCAGTTGTTTGCTGTTGCGGCAAGAGGAACGGCCATCGATGAACAGAAGGTCGATTATACGATAGCCATGTCCAAAGAACATCCACAGGAGACACAGGAAAATATTGCAGATCTGGATCGGGACATTATCTGTCATACGATCAACGGTAAGCCGATCAAACCGAAAACACATGGTCAGAAGGCTTATGTAAATGCGATTGACAAATCCATGATCGTATTCGGTGTAGGCCCTGCGGGAACCGGTAAGACATATCTGGCAATGGCTAAAGCGATCACTGCATTTAAAAATGGTGAAGTGAACCGTATTATATTGACACGGCCGGCAATCGAAGCAGGCGAGAAATTAGGCTTTCTGCCCGGAGATCTGCAAAGCAAGGTCGATCCATATTTAAGACCGCTTTATGATGCGCTCTATGAGATCATGGGTCCGGAATCATTTGCAAAGAATATGGAAAAAGGACTGATCGAGGTTGCCCCGCTTGCATATATGCGAGGCCGTACTCTGGATAATGCTTATATCGTACTTGATGAAGCACAGAACACAACTCCGGCACAGATGAAGATGTTCTTAACTCGTATCGGATTTGGCTCAAAAGCAATTATCACCGGCGATCTTTCACAGAAAGACCTTCCTTTTGAGACTAGATCAGGACTTGAGGTTGCACTGACGGTTATCAAAAATATAGAAGAAATCAGTGTCTGTCATTTGACAAGCCTTGATGTTGTAAGACATCCGCTTGTACAGAAGATCGTAAATGCATATGAGGTTTATGAAGAAAAACAGAGCAGGCAGAAGAAACAACATTCAGAGCAGAACGACCGTAATTCAAATGAAATCAGACGATACGGAGAGAATCGAAATAATAAAAGAAAAAGGTAAGGATGTACAATGTCTTTAAATATCGAAAATGAATATGGAGAAATCCGGGTGCCTGATTATGAACATGTGATTGAGACAGTGATCGGACAGGCACTGGATTTTATAAAATGCCCATATGACTGTGAGATTTATGTATTGCTCACAGATAATTCAGGCATACAGACTATCAATAATTGTCAGAGAAATATCGATGCACCTACGGATGTATTGTCATTTCCTCTGATTGATTATAAAGAACCCGGAGATTTTAGTGTTGTAGACGGGGATACCTGTGATTATTTCAATCCTGAATCAGGTGAACTGATGCTTGGAGATATCATTATCTCCATGGACAGGGTATATGAACAGGCGGAAAGCTATAATCACTCTAATACCAGAGAACTGGCATTTCTGGTCGCGCACAGTATGCTTCATTTATTTGGCTATGACCATATAGATGAGGAAGAGCGCCGACAGATGGAAGATCTTCAGGAACAAATACTTAATGAGAAAGGATACACAAGGGATTATGAAGAAAACTAAATATGCAATTGCTTTAGCAGCATTAGGAGTTTTATCACTTGGTGTTATGGGATGTGGGAAGAAAGAAACATCAACAGAAGCAACCACAGAAACCACAACGACAGAAGCAACCACAGAAGCAGCCACAGAGGCAGCAACAGAAGCACAGCATGAAGGAGTTTATAACGATCTGACCGGAGAATGGGTTACAGATCGTACAGAAGAATATGGTCGTCCAATTGCTGTTATGTTAAATAACATTTCTGATGCGATGCCACAGTGTGATATAGGAAAGGCAGATATTGTTTATGAGATGAAGGTAGAAGGTGGAATCACACGTTTGCTCGGAATCTTCAATGATTATTCCAATCTTGAAAAACTGGGTTCGATCAGAAGCTGCCGTCCATATTATGTAACAGTCGCTATGGAGTATGATGCTATCTACATGCATTATGGTCAGTCACCACAGGGTGAAGAAAAGCTTGCAAGCTCAGGAATCAATAATCTGAGTGGTTTAAGTTCTGAAGGCGGAGTAACATATTACAGAGCATCCGATCGGGTATCTCCACATAATGTATTTACAGATACAGAGAAGATCAAAGCCGGAATCGAACAGAAAGGTTATGAAACAAAACACAGCGACAGCTTTGAAAGTGTATTTTCATTCAATGAAGAGATCACCACACCTGCAGGCGGAGAAAAGGCTGAGAAGATCAATACACCGATCAGCAACTATACATCACCTTGGTTTGAATATCACTCAGATGATGGTCTCTACTACAGATTCCAGTATGGTAATCCACAGACAGATGGAAATACAAATGAGCAGCTCAAGTATGAAAATGTTTTGATCCAGTTTGCTCATTATACCAGCATTGACGATCATGACAGACAGCAGCTTGATCTGGTTGGTGAAGGTACAGGTCTTTACGCATCAAATGGTGTGATCGTTCCTGTAACATGGAAAAAGTCTTCTGAAAATGCTGTAACAAAGTATTACACAGAAGATGGCAATGAATTAAAATTGAATCCTGGAAAAACATGGATTACTGTTTTTGAGAAAGATAAAGCAGACAGTGTAACCTGGAATTAAAACTTAAACAGACTTTTAAGATGTCTGTCGTATCGGATATGATATGGCAGACATCTTTTTTGTATATTTAGCTGTAAAATGCAGATAATCACTGATAAGAGGTGATTATTATATGAAAAAAGTACTTTTTTTGATCGGCGGAGCAGTGCTGCTTTTTTTATTTGCATTTTACTGCTCTTATTCGATCTATAAGAATTCCCGCGGATGCAATGATACAGCGAAAGGGCAGGCCAATGTCGAAGAATATATCTGGACGGTTGACAGAACAGATTCAGAAGAAACTACGGAAGCAGTTGACAGCGTGGATATGGTCGAAACTATATCAAAAAAAGAAAACACTGAGACAGAAGAAACTACAGAAGAGAGCTATCATTTTCTGGTCAGTGATCTGAATGGTTATGTTGCAGTTTTTACCGAGAAAGGAAGCCTGTATGAATTTACCGACATTCGGATGGATCAACTGGAAAATGATATGAAAAAAAGAATAGAAAATGGGATAAAATTTCAAAAAGCAAAAGAATTATTTACTTTCCTTGAATCATGTTCCAGTTAATGCTAGAATATGGGATGATTTAAAAGGAGAGAACAAATGATATATGATATGATCGTTATTGGAGCAGGAGCATCCGGCATGACTGCGGCTGTCTGTGCCGCAGATCCAAATATAATTTCAGATAAAAAGACAGCTTCGGTACCGGAAAAACAACTTAAAATTCTGTTGCTTGAAAAGAATAAAAAGATCGGGAAGAAGATCTATGCGACAGGAAACGGAAAGTGCAATATCGCAAATCAGGCATTTGATATAAACTGTTATTTCAGTAATAATGAGTTTTTCCCTTATAAGGTGATAGCATCGGCTGATTATAAAAAAGTAATTTCATTTTTTGAGCAGATAGGTGTAATGATTTCAGATGAAAATGGATATTATTATCCGATGTCCAGACAGGCTTCAACTGTTGTATGGGCATTTACTGATGCTTTAAAAAAGAATGGGATCGAAATTCACACCGGAGAACAAGTGACAGAGATATCTGTAAACAAAGATCATATCTATGAGATAAAAACAAACAATACCATGTATCATACAAAAAATGTCGTTCTTTCATGTGGCGGATCGGCAGCTCCGGTTCTTGGTGGGACAGATGTCGGCTTAGATCTGCTGGAACAGTTAGGCGTTCCTGTTTACCAGTTCTATCCGGCATTATGCAAGGTAAAATGCAGGGAAGATATATCTGAATTATCAGGTGTTCGCTGCAAAGCAGGTGTCTATGTTGAGTTTGGAGAAAATTCAGACTCAAAAAACGAACCGGAGTTTGGAGAGGTACAGTTTACCGATACCTGTATTTCCGGCATTGTAGTATTCAATCAGAGCCATGTGATCGGTGAAGCCTTAGAAGCCGGCGGACATGTCCGGCTTCATATATCACCGATACCGACTATGAATAAAGAAGATATATTAAAGTATCTGAGAACATTTAAAAAGAACAATCCAGAACGGAATATTCAGGCCTGTTTGAATGGTCTGGTGCATGAAAAGCTCGGAACATATATAATAAAGAAATGCAATATAGGAAAAAATAATGTACGGGAATTATCTGAAAAAGAACTGATGGAGCTGGCAGACATACTCTGCGATCTGCAGTTTAAGATCACAGATACAGCAAAAATTACAGAGGCGCAGGTTACACGTGGAGGAGCAGACACGAGATTTGTAAATCCTGAAACAATGGAGTTAAAGGTTGTTCCCGGATGTTATGTTACAGGAGAATTATTAGATGTAGACGGGAAATGCGGTGGATATAATCTTATGTGGGCAGTTATCACAGGAATGAAAGCAGGAAAGAGTATATATGATTCGTATAAATAATATTAAATTAAAAATTGGCTATACGGCAGATGACATAGAGGCTGTAATTAAGAAAAATCTGAAGCTTTCGTATGTCCCTACATATAAAATAGCCAAATTATCAATTGACAGCCGTAAGAAGGATCAGATCCATTATGTGGCAGCTATAGATGTGATCTGTGACAACGAAGAAAAACTATTACGAAAAGTTCACAATAAAAATATTATGTCAACTAGTGAGACGATATACCAGATTCCGAAGCCGGGAACAGCACCGATGCAGTATCGACCGGTCATTATTGGAAGCGGGCCGGCAGGTTTATTTGCAGGACTTTTTCTTGCAAGAGAGGGATATCGTCCGATCATTTTGGAACGTGGTATGGCGGTTGATGAACGAACAGCCTGTGTAAATGGATACTGGAAAAAGGAGCTTCCGTTAAATCCAAACTGTAATGTTCAATTTGGCGAAGGTGGAGCCGGAACATTTTCTGACGGTAAATTAAATACTGTAATTAAGGATAAATCAGGAAGAAGGACTGCAGTTCTTAAGACATTTGTTGAATTTGGTGCAGATCCTTCAATATTATATGTAAATAAACCGCATATTGGCACAGATGTATTATTGACTATAGTCAAGAATATAAGAAATGAAATCATCCGACTCGGTGGAGAGGTGCGATTTGAGCAGCTTGTAACAGATATAAAAGTGATTGATCCTGAAACAACGCTCATAGATGTAAAGAAGTTTTCAACACCTGAGGAATCATATGAATTAAAAAGTAATGCGGTGATACTTGCGATCGGTCACAGTGCAAGAGATACCTTTGAAATGCTCTGTAAACGTGGAATTCCGATGGAACAGAAGCCGTTTGCAATGGGACTCCGGATTGAACATCCAAGAACCTTTATCAATGAAGCACAGTACGGATATCATCCCGATTATGAAGATTTACTGCCGACAGCAGATTATAAGCTGGTGCATCAGGCAGCGAACGGACGGGCAGTCTATTCTTTCTGCATGTGTCCCGGTGGTTACGTTGTAAATGCATCCTCAGAACCTGGGAGAATATGTGTCAATGGTATGAGTTACAGTGACCGAAAAGCGAATAATTCAAACAGTGCGATCGTTGTAAATGTTACGCCGGAAGATTATCCGGGAGATCATCCGCTTGCCGGTATGTATTTTCAGAGAGAGCTTGAAGAAAAGGCATATCAGGCAGGAAAAGGTGTAGTTCCGGTACAGCGTTTTGGTGATTTTAGAGAGGGCAGAGTGTCCACGGAAGCCGGTAAGATCGAGCCTTGCATAAAGGGAACTTATACGTTTTCCAACCTGAATTGTTGTTTGCCAGAGTATATCAGAGATGCTATAATAGATGGTGTTTTGTCATTTGACCGGGTGATACCCGGTTTTGCAGATGATGATGCAGTATTAAGCGGCGTGGAAGCCAGAACGTCTTCGCCGATAAAGATATTACGTGATGAGAATCTGGCTTCTGCACATACATGCATCTATCCTTGCGGAGAGGGTGCAGGATATGCGGGAGGTATAACATCCGCAGCTGTTGACGGAATAAAAGTTTTTGAAGCGATTATGTCAAAATTTATGATACCGGAAGAATCAGCCGGAAATGAGAGAATGTGAGGTTTCAGATATAAAATGGAAGATCGTTTATACTTAAAAGATAAAAAGAGAATTGTGATCAAGATCGGTTCATCTTCATTGGTCCATGAAGAAACAGGAGGTCTTGATTATATAAAGCTTGAAAAACTGATACGGATCATCAGTGATCTGAAAAATCAGGATAAGGATGTCGTACTGGTCTCCTCCGGTGCGATCGGTGTCGGTTCGAAGTCATTAGGGCTTCAGAAAAAACCAAAGACAACATCACTCAGACAGGCATGTGCAGCCGTTGGTCAGGGACAGCTTATGATGGTATATCAGCGTCTGTTCTATGAATACCACCAGATCGCAGCTCAGGTTCTTCTGACATTTGATGTAATCACATCACAGGAACGCAGACATAATGCTGTAAATACTTTTAACGAGCTGCTTCAGCTTGATGTCATTCCTGTTGTAAATGAAAATGATACCGTAGCGATCGAAGAAGTCGATATCAATTTCGGAGATAATGATACCTTGTCTGCTATTGTTGCAAATATGATCAATGCAGATCTGTTGCTGCTTTTGACGGATATCGATGGTCTGTATACGGATGATCCGAAAAACAATCCGGATGCAACCCTGATCCCTGTTGTAGAACGTATCGACGATCAGATCGAAGCAATGGCAAAGGGAGCAGGCTCCAGATATGGAACCGGCGGTATGACGACTAAGATCGCTGCAGCAAAGATTGCTACAAACTCAGGAGCAGATATGATCATTTTATCCGGTGATGATATAGGGAATCTCGGCCGGGCATTAAATGGAGAATCTGTCGGAACCTTATTTAAAGCATATAAAGAGCCGAATTTTGATGTTGTAAGATACATCACACATAAGGAATATCTGCAATAACAATGGATATAGCAAATAACTTATGTCATATGTTTACATGACAATATCCGATTTAACAGAAACAGTATCTGATTTACAAATAATAAAAATGAACAGGTGAATAGAAATGGATGAAAAAAAGATCGCAAGGATCAATGAACTATATAAGAAATCAAAGACTCCGGCAGGACTTACACCTGCTGAAAAGGAAGAACAGAAGAATCTCAGACAAGAATACATTTTTGCAATGAAAGAAAATCTGAGAAGTGTATTAAATAATATCGATATCAAAGAACCGGATGGAAGCATAACCAGACTGGAAGATATTGATCCTACTAAAAAAGTATGATGGAACAGACGAAAACAGAGCTTAGAAAACAATATAAACAAAAGCGACGTACCTTAACACCGGAGCAGGTATCTTCTGCATCGGAAAAGATCCGGGAGCGTTTTCTGAATTCAAATGAATATAAAGACTGTAATAATCTGCTGATCTATGTCAGTCAGGATAATGAAGTGGATACGATTGAGATTATAAAACAGGCACTTGCAGATGGCAAAGTGGTTGCTGTGCCCAAGGTATATGGAGATCATATGCATTTTCATCAGATCCACGGATTGGACGACCTGAAAGCAGGAGTGTATGGTATCTTAGAGCCTGCAGGCTGTGAGGTGTTTCATCCGGCAGAAGGAATCCTGATCGTTCCGGGTATCGTATTTGATAAGAGCGGTCACAGGATCGGATATGGCGGCGGATATTATGACCGCTATATGAAGCTTCATTCAGAACTTACAGCAATTGCATTTGCCTATGATTATCAGGTATTGTCAGAGATCTCCTGTGAAGCATTTGATGAAAGACCAGACCAGATCCTGACACCGTCAGAAGCCTACAGATTTACGAAGAAGAATAACTGACATTTAACTTAAAAGAATAACGACAACGAGTTTATAACAAAAATTCAGCAAGAGCATTTAACACATACTGGAGAACAATATGATAAATGAAATAGATAAGAAAATAGACACAAACGATATAACAGAACCCTGTCCTGCCGAAGAACCATTTCGGCAATATTATTTTATAAAAAAAGCAAGGGTGTATTATCAGGAACTTGCAAAAAAAGCAGGAAGAAATCTTACCTGTTCAATCCAGACCTATGGGTGTCAGATGAATGTGAGGGACTCCGAGAAACTGACCGGTATTCTGGAAGAGATCGGTTATACAAGCTGTGATTCTGAGGATGCAGACCTTGTTATATATAATACCTGTACCGTCCGTGAGAATGCGAATCGAAAAGTTTATGGACATCTTGGAATCATGAAACATGATAAAGAAACGCATCCTGATAAGATGATCGGTCTTTGCGGCTGCATGATGCAGGAACCGGATGTCGTAGCTACGATCCAGAAGAAATATCGTTTTGTAGATATGGTATTTGGCACTCATAATGTATTTAAGCTGGCGGAGATCTACTGCAACCGTATTGAAGCAGGAGGACAGGTTGTCGATATCTGGAAGGATACCAGCCTTGTCGTAGAAGATCTGCCGGTCAAGAAAGAATTCCCATTTAAGTCCGGTGTCAATATCATGTTCGGATGTAATAATTTCTGTACATACTGTATCGTGCCATATGTCAGAGGTCGGGAAAGAAGCAGACAGCCGGAAGATATAATAAGAGAAGTCAAACGGCTTTCAAAGGAGGGTGTAAAAGAGATCATGCTCCTTGGTCAGAATGTAAATTCCTATGGAAAGACATTGGATGAACCGATGTCATTTGCCAAATTATTACAGAAAGTAACCGAAGTTGATGGAATTGAACGTGTTCGTTTTATGACATCCCATCCAAAAGATCTGTCCGATGAACTGATCGACGTGATCGCAGCAAACGAAAAGATCTGCCGTCACATTCACCTTCCAATGCAGTCAGGTTCATCCAGAATCTTAAAACAGATGAACCGGCGTTATACAAAGGAATCTTATCTCGAATTAGTAGGCAAGATCCGCAGACGGATTCCTGATATATCACTTACAACGGATATTATTGTCGGTTTTCCGGGAGAGACAGAAGAAGATTTTCTGGAAACCATGGATGTTGTGAACCGGGTACGGTTTGATACGGCATTTACATTTATATATTCCAAGCGTACCGGAACACCGGCGGCAACATTTGAGGATCATGCAACAAAGGAAGAGATCCAGAACCGGTTTGACCGTCTGATCAAGCGTGTATCAGAGATCAGCAGTGAGGAAATCTGCCGTTATAAAGGACAGGTCATGCCTGTACTGATTGAAAGCGTCAGCGAACAGAATCCTGAACTTTTAACCGGACGTCTGTCAAATAATATTCTGGTACATTTTAAAGGTGATCCGTCCATGATCGGCGGGATCCGGGATGTTTCACTGGATGAATGTAAAGGCTTTTATTATATGGGTAAACTTGTATAAATCGAATTTATAGAATAGGGGTAAAAAACAGTGGCAGCTTTAACACCAATGATGCAGCAGTATATGGAAGTAAAGAATCAGTACAAGGACTGTATATTATTTTACAGACTTGGTGATTTCTATGAAATGTTTTTTGATGATGCCCTGACCGCATCCAAGGTCCTTGAGATCACTCTGACCGGAAGGGACTGTGGACAACCGGAACGTGCACCGATGTGTGGCGTTCCATACCATGCCTGTGATGCCTATCTGAATAAACTGATCGAGAACGGCTTTAAGGTAGCAATCTGTGAACAGGTAGAAGATCCAAAGCTTGCAAAAGGCATTGTAAAACGAGAAGTTATCCGGGTGGTAACACCGGGTACAAATATGTCAAATGCAATTCTGGACGAAACAAGAAATAATTATCTGATGAGTATTGTTGAAAACGATGGTGCATTCGGAATCTCACTGGTAGATATAACGACCGGTGAGTTTAAGACAGCGAGAGTTCCATCCTTATCAAAGCTTACAGATGAGATCAACAAATATGCTCCGGCCGAGATCATCGGCAATCATTCTTTTATGAACTGTGATCTGGATTTCATTTATCTGAGGGCGAAAATGAAGATTTCTATTTCAGAAGCGCCGGAGCATTATTTTAATCAAATGCTCTGCGAAGATGCAATTATGAGGCAGTTCGGCGTTAATAATATGGATGGACTGGGACTGAAAGATTTCCCGGACTGTATCTTATCCTCCGGAGTCCTGCTTCAGTATCTGCATGAGACACAGAAGAATTTCCTTGCACATATCAATCATATCGTGCTGTATTCTATCGACGATTTCATGATACTGGATTCAGCGACCAGAAGAAATCTGGAGCTTTGTGAGACACTTCGAGACAAACAGAAGCGTGGGTCTCTTTTATGGGTACTGGATAAGACCAAGACAGCAATGGGAGCGCGAATGCTTCGAGGCATGATCGAACAACCATTGATCTATAAGAAGGATATCGAAGCAAGACTTGATGCAGTGGAGCAGTTAAATAATGATATGATCAATCGTGATGAGATGCGGGAATATCTGAATCCGATCTATGATCTGGAACGACTGATGACCAGGATCTCTCTGCGGTCAGCAAATCCACGCGATATGATCGCATTTAAGACATCCCTTTCCTATCTGCCATATATCAGACAGCTTTTACAGATCTATCCGGATGGGCTTCTTGCAGATATCTATGACAATATGGATGAATTACAGGATATTTACGATCTGTTAGAGCGTTCGATCAATGATGATCCTCCAATACTGATCCGTGAAGGCGGTATTTTTAAGGATGGTTATCTGGAAGAAATTGATACATTAAAATCGGCAAAAACAGATGGTAAGACATGGCTTGCAGAATTAGAAGAACGGGAAAAGCAGAAGACAGGAATAAAGAATCTGCGTATCAAATTTAATAAAGTATTTGGCTATTATTTTGAGGTGACCAATTCCTATAAGGAGCTGGTACCTGATTATTTTATAAGAAAACAGACACTTGCAAATTCAGAACGATATACAACAGAGGAGCTGGACAATCTTGCCGGTTCAATCCTTGGTTCTGAAGATAAATTATATGCACTGGAATATGAAACCTATGTTGCACTCAGAGATAAGATCGCGGGCGAGATCCTGCGTGTGCAGAAGACAGCAAGACAGATTGCATTATTAGACTGTCTCTGTTCGTTATCATATGTGGCATCTGCCAATCAGTTTGTCCGTCCGGAGATCAACGAAGATGGTGTAATTGATATCAAAGAAGGCCGTCATCCTGTCGTTGAGAAGATGATGAACAACGGCATGTTCATATCAAATGACACATATCTGAATAATTTTGAGAGCAGGATATCGATCATAACCGGACCGAATATGGCTGGTAAATCCACCTATATGCGTCAGACGGCACTGATCGTTTTAATGGCGCAGATCGGAAGCTTTGTTCCTGCTACGTCAGCAAATATCGGTATCTGCGACCGTATCTTCACCAGAGTCGGTGCATCTGATGATCTTGCAAGCGGACAGAGTACCTTTATGGTAGAGATGAGTGAGGTTGCAAATATCCTTCGGAATGCGACGAAGAACAGTCTGCTGATCTTAGATGAGATCGGACGGGGAACCAGTACATATGACGGACTTAGTATTGCGTGGGCAGTTGTGGAATACATAAGCAACAGTGAACTGCTTGGTGCAAAGACATTATTTGCCACACACTATCATGAACTGACAGAATTAGAAGGTAAGTTGTCCTCTGTGAATAACTACTGTATCGCAGTAAAAGAAGACGGTGACGATATCGTATTCTTAAGAAAGATCGTAAAAGGCGGCGCAGATCGAAGCTATGGTATTCAGGTAGCAAAACTTGCCGGAGTACCGGATATCGTGATCAATCGTGCAAATGAGATCTGCAACCAGTTGATTGATACGGATATAACAACGAAATTAAAAGATATCAAGATAACAAACGATTTTCATAAAAATGCTTCCGATACCCAGATGTCATTTCTGGCAAATCCGGAAGAAAGTGCCATTTTAGAGGAGATCAAGAATGCAGATCTGTCTAACATGACTCCGATGAAAGCATTGTTATACCTGAATGAATTACAGGAACGAATCCGTTAAGGAGAACCTATGATTAAATTACTGGATCAATATACAATTGACAAGATCGCAGCCGGTGAAGTGATCGAACGTCCCGGCTCCGTTATAAAAGAATTAGTGGAGAATTCCATCGATGCAGGTGCAACTGCGATCACTATCGAGATCAAAGAAGGCGGAATGAGCTTTATCCGTATCACAGATAATGGATGCGGTATTTCAAAAGAAGAAGTTCCGGTCGCCTTTCTTCGCCATGCAACCAGCAAGCTTCAGACAGCGGATGATCTGCTAAAGATCGCATCCTTGGGCTTCCGTGGTGAAGCATTATCAAGTATTGCTGCAGTTGCCCAGGTAGAACTGATCACCAAGCAGGCAGATGCACTTACAGGAACCAGATATCAGATCCACGGCGGAAAAGAGATTTCAAATGAGGAGATCGGCGCACCGCTTGGAACAACGATCGTTGTAAGAAATCTGTTCTATAATACACCGGCAAGAAAAAAATTCATGAAGACACCTGCGACAGAAGGATCGTATATCTATGATCTTGTCTGCCGTATGGCTATGTCGCACCCGGATGTCTCATTTAAGTTTATTATGAATGGAGCAGACAAGTTATTTACATCGGGAAATGGCAGATTAAAAGAGATCATCTATCATATATATGGCAGAGATATTACAAATAACCTTCTGGAGATCAATGCCGCAAATGATCAGGTAAAGATCACAGGCTATCTTGCAAAGCCAAGCATATCGAGAGGAAACCGTTCATTCGAGGATTATTATGTAAACCAGAGATATATCAAGAGCAATATATTGACAAAGGCGATCGAAGATGCATACCGTACCTTTGTTATGGTTCATAAATTTCCATTTACAGTTATTAATTTTGAGATCGATCCATCTCTGATCGATGTAAATATTCATCCGGCAAAACGGGAATTGAAGTTCATAAACGAACCGGATATGTATGATTTTACTTATATCAGCGTGAGAAAAGCACTGCTATTCAAAGAACTGATCCCGACCGTTACGCCGGGAAAGGATAAACGGCCGGAAACACTGGCAGAACGAAAGGTGGAGAAGCGTCCGGAGCCATTTGAAACAAACAGGAGAGCCGCAGAGTTTCCTTCGCAGCCGGCAAAGCCAAACATACCAATGCAGCAGACAACATCAAAAACCAAGCTGAAGCCAGAGCAGCTTACACCATCTGTTGCGATGGAAAACAGAAACAGCTCGCCGGTTGAAATTCAATATTTGAAAGAAGATAACCATGCCGGTAAAAATATTACAGACAATATGGTTGCTGAGAATAGTGTACCATATTCGACGCAGCAGACAAAAACAGCAATAAATCCTACTGAAACGAATGTACGTGCTAACGACACATCAGAACAGAAAACACCGTATACAAACACTACATCACAGAGTGTAACAGAGCCGAAACAACAGGAACCAGAGCAAAAACCACATGAATCGATCTCACCGGAAGCTAAGATCAAATACGAACAGATGGATATGTTTGAGGATAAGTTCCTGACACCGGAAGCGAAGAAGAAGCACCGAATCATCGGACAGTTATTTAAAACATACTGGCTGATCGAGTACGAAGACAAATTCTTTATCATGGATCAGCATGCAGCACATGAAAAGGTAAAGTTTGAGGAATTGATGGCAAACTATAAGAATAAGACAGCCATTCCACAGTATCTGATGCCACCTGCGATTGTATCCTTAAGTGGAACAGAAGCAGCGTTCTTACGGGAAAATCTGGAATTTTTCCAGAATCTGGGCTTTCAGATCGAAGGCTTCGGTGGAAAAGAATATAAGTTGTCAGCCGTTCCGGCAAATCTGTTCGGATTAGACGGCAGAGAGTTATTTCTGGAATTTATCGGAGAGCTATCCGAAAATGGGCAGAAGCAGACGATCGATACCTTTATCAGCAAACTTTCCACGATGGCGTGTAAAGCTGCGATAAAGGGGAATACTTCCATTAGCTTTAAGGAAGCAGACACCCTGATCGACCAGTTAATGAAGCTTGAAAATCCATATACCTGTCCACATGGCAGGCCAACTCTGATCTCGATTACAGAGAAAGAACTGGAAAAGAAATTCAAACGAATTGTTTAATTATCAGACTTATATAGAAACGGAGCAGCAAATGAAGCCTCTTGTTATATTAACCGGACCGACAGCCGTAGGTAAAACAAGTCTGTCGATCGGTCTTGCAAAAAGAATAAACGGTGAGATCATTTCCGCAGATTCCATGCAGGTCTATCGGAAGATGGATATAGGAACTGCAAAGATCATGCCGGAGGAAATGGATGGCGTTCCCCATCATCTGATCGATGTTTTGGATCCGAAAGAGCAGTTTAATGTTGTATTATTTAAAGAACTTGCAACAAAGGCAATGGATGAAATTTATGCCAGAGGACGGATACCTGTCATTGTCGGTGGAACCGGATTTTATATTCAGGCAGTTTTATACGAT
>ERZ808240.772-NODE-772-length-41223-cov-18.467378_pt1 | contig 41223 bp, 34 predicted proteins | sample MGYA00521084_ERZ808240 | MGnify/ENA primary metagenome ERZ808240 (study PRJEB31516, sample SAMN03275571) | gut metagenome | biome: mammalia-associated habitat; material: feces | host: Papio cynocephalus | place: Kenya | collected 2012-08-06 ... | reverse complement strand
TTTCATATTCACTTCAAAGTTTTTTTGTCGAGGTGGTACTTCTCGATCCAACGATAAAGGGTACGCTCGGATATTCCCACCTCCTGCGCCGCGAGCTTTCGGTTGCCGCCGTGCTTTTCCAGAGCTTTCTCTATTATCTCCAGGTTGGATTTACGGAGCGAAAGGTCCATCGGTTTTGTCTGTTCCTCCGCGCTTATGTCGACAACCTTGCCGATCTCACCTTTCGTCACAGGCGCGCCGACACCTTGCCATTCCGCCTCCTCCGGCTCGGACGCAGGCCTGATCACCGGCTTCAAGGACGGCACCGGTCCACCAGCAGCATCTAGCCTGGCCTTGAGGTGGTCGACCTCCTGCTTGAGATCAAAGATGGCCTTGATGATCATCTGCTTGTCAGAATCAGACATCTGCCCTCCCGATGGTTCTGACACCGTCATGGCTGGCAACAAGGCAGTCTCTTCCTTTGGCATGTAGCGAGACAACGCCTGCGAATCCACGACGCATCTCTCGGAAGTCCTGGAAAGCCTCTCGGACTCCAAGGCCGTGACCGTCTCGGCTATATTCTTCAGCTGACGGATGTTTCCGGGCCAGCGGTAGTTTATCAGCAAGTCAATGGCATCGTTGGTCAGAGTCACCTTGCCCATGCCGTATTTCTCCGAAAAGTCAGAAGTGAATTTCCTGAACAGCAGATAGATGTCCTCCTTGCGTTCTCTAAGGGCAGGCATCATGATCTGAATGGCGTTCAGCCTGTAGTACAGATCCTCGCGGAACTTCCCTTTGCCGACAGCATATAGAAGATTGACATTCGTGGCCGCGATGACCCGCACATCTGTCTTCTGGACTTTAGACGAACCCACCTTGATGAACTCTCCGCTTTGAAGGACCCTCAGCAGCTTCGCCTGCGAGGACAGAGGCAATTCTCCTATCTCATCCAGAAACAGGGTCCCGCCGTCGGCTTCCTCAAAATAGCCCTTGCGAGTTTCTATCGCACCTGTGAAAGACCCCTTCTCGTGTCCGAAAAGTTCAGAATCTATAGTGCCTTCCGGAATGGCTCCGCAGTTTACGGCAAAGTATTTGCTGCCCTTGCGAAGGCTGTTCTGGTGGATGATCTTTGGAATATTCTCTTTGCCGACACCGCTTTCACCTGTGACAAGGACAGTCAGGTCGGTCGGGGCCACGGCGACAGCAGTCTCCAGAGCCCTGTTGAGAGCGGCATCATTGCCAATGATGTCGTATTTGTTTTTAAGTCTTTGCAGTTCTTGTGAATCCATAGTATTTGCACAGAGTTTGGCAAAGTTAACAAAATAATAATTATCTTTGTATATTTGTTAGAAGCAAAGAAGATGCAATCTTTAATCATTAGTTATATGAAAAAGACACTCAAAATTTTTGCCGCGGCCCTCATCGGAATGGCTGCGGTCGCCTGCTCTTCAGCCGAGAAAATGGCTGAACTCGCTGACAATGTGGTCGTAAAATGCGACCCTGCGGTTCTGGAGTGTGTCGCTGGCAACATCGACGCGACTGTCACAGTGACCTATCCGGACAAGTACTTCCACCCGAAGGCAATCCTTGAGGTCACCCCTGTGCTCGTTTATGAAGGCGGCGAGGCCAAGATGACCCCGTTCATGTATCAGGGCGAGAAGGTAAAGGACAACTACAAGGTTGTCGCCAAAGCCGGCGGCACCGTCACCGAGAAGGTTCACTTCAATTATGTTGAAGGAATGGAGCAGTCTCACCTTGAGCTCCGCGGCATCGTGAAGTACAAGGCCAAATCCTACAAACTTCCTGTAAAGAAGGTTGCTGACGGTGTCAACACAACCTACATGCTCGTGAAGGGCGCCGGCCAGGTTCCTTACAAGGCAGACGGCTATCAGGCTGTTCTCCAGCAGACCGCCGAGGGACAGATCCTCTACAAAATCAATTCCGCCGATGTTCAGTCAAAGCAACTCAAAGGCCAGTCAATCAAGGATTTCCAGAGTGCTCTTGATGAGATCAAGGCTAACGAGAGAAAGACTCTCGTGGGAACAGAGGTCGTTGCATACGCTTCACCTGACGGTGGCGAGAAACTCAACAACACCCTTTCAGAGAAGCGTTCAAAATCAGCCGACAAGGCCTGGAACAAAGTCATGAAGGGCAAGGATGTCGCCGATCCTGAAGTAAAGAGCATCGGTCAGGACTGGGAAGGCTTCCAGGAGCTCGTTCAGAATTCCGACATCGAAGACAAGGACCTTATCCTCCGAGTCCTCTCCATGTATAGCGATCCGGCCGTCCGTGAGAGCGAGATCAAGAACATGTCTTCCGTTTACACTGAGCTGAAGAGTGGTATTCTTCCTGAGCTCCGCCGCGCCAGATTCATCGCCAACGTTGAGTTCAAGAACTACACAGCTGATGAGCTTGCCGAACTGGTTGAAAGCAACATCGACATCCTCGATGAGCCTGCTCTTCTCCACGCCGCGGCCCTCAACAAGAATCTTGACGGAAAGGTTAAGCTTTACAACAAAGCAATCACAAAATATGACAGCGACAAGGCCAGGTTCAACCTCGCGGTCGCCTACCTCAATGCAGGTGACGTGAAGAAGGCCGAGAAAGCTTTCGCCGACGTACAGACAAAGGACGCCGAACTCACCAATGCTCTCGGTGTGATCGCTCTCCGCAAGGGTGACTACGAGACCGCTGCAAAGAACTTCAAGAAAGCCGGCACAGACGCAGCAAAGGCAAACCTTGGTGTTGTCGACATCCTTACCGGTGACTACGAGAAAGCCGTTCAAGACCTCAAGGACGTAAAGGGCTGCTGCCACAACACCGTTCTTGCCTACATCCTTACCAACCAGCTTGACAAGGCTTCCAAGACAGCGCACTGCAAGGACGCCAAGGTTGACTACCTCAGAGCCATCATTGCCGCCCGTCAGGGCAACTTCGATCAGGTTAAGGCAAACCTTGACTCTGTGGCGAAGAAGGACAAGGCTCTCGCCGAGAAGGCTACCAAGGACATCGAGTTCGCGGAGTATTACAAGTAATCCTGCGCTCAATGAATATAATGAAGCCCGACGGAATCCCCGCCGGGCTTCACTTTGTCGTCAAGCTTATCTAAAACCAAAGGCAGCCCGGCGGAATCCGTCGGGCTGCCTTTCGTGCGGTAGGTGAGAGTCGAACTCACACGGGCTTGCGCCCACTACCCCCTCAAAGTAGCGTGTATACCATTTCACCACTACCGCAAGTATGTCTCCCAATTGTTTTGGGATTGCAAAGATAGAGAATATTCCTGAAATAACAAATATTTTTGAAGAATTATTTGTATCTTTGCATGCTTTCACGAGTTGAAGGCAATGGTAAAACATCAACATTATTAATTTAAAACAGATTCACAATGGCTGTTAAAATCAGACTTCAGCGCCACGGTAAGAAGAATTTCGCATTCTTCCACATTGTTGTGGCTGACTCACGCGCGCCTCGCGACGGTCGTTTCATCGAGCAGCTCGGTTCCTACAACCCTAACACCAACCCTGCCACCATCATCCTTGATGGCGAGAAGGCTCTCAAATGGCTCAATGTCGGCGCCCAGCCTACACTTGTGGCCCGCAGGCTCCTCTCTTACGAGGGTGTCCTCCTGAGAAAGCATCTTGATGGCGGTATCGCAAAGGGTGCCCTCACACAGGAGCAGGCCGACGCTAAATGGAACGCCTGGAAGGCAGAGAGAGACGCGAAGATCGCCGCCAAGAAGGCAGGCCTCGTAAAGGATGCCGCCGACAAGGCCAAGGTCGCTCTTGAGGCCGAGAAGAAGGTTAACGCGGAAAGGGCCGAGGCTCTCGCAAAGAAGGCCGAGGAACTCGCTGAGGCTCAGCGCAAGGCTGCTGAAGAGGCAGCTGCAGCAAAGGCCGCAGAGGAAGCCGCCGCTGCCGCGGAGGCGACTCCTGAGACTCCAGCAGAGGCCTAATCCGATGTACAGGGCAAAGTCAGAACTTCTGCGTGTTGCCCGGGTACTGAAGTCCAACGGTACCGAAGGCGAAATCCTCATTGGATTCCGCGAGATAAGTCCCGAGGACCTGAACCAAAAAGAACCGGTGCTCATCACATTCGATGGGCTTCCGGTTCCTTTTTTTATTGAATCATTCTCAAAAAAGGGCACAAGCAGAGCCCTTACCCGCCTGACAGGCGTAAAGAATCTTGAAGACGCCGAGGAACTGGTCGGAAAAGACATATTCGCAAAGCCAGACGGAATCAATGAATATGAAAGCGAGGATGGCAGTCTGACAGTTGATGACTTGATCGGCTGGACTCTGCTTGACTCCGGCAATGAGAAAGTCGGCGAGATCACCGACTACGAGGACATTCCGGGCAACACCTGCCTATATGTGGAAACGAAAGACGGACAGGTGATGATTCCTCTGCACGAAGACCTCATCCTGTCCGTCGATGAAGATTCCAAATCTATTTCCATGACCGTGCCCGAAGGGCTGATCAGCCGCTAGACTTTAGGCATAAAGTCCTCGTCACTGCTCTCTGAAACACGCTGGATTGGAGTGACCGGAGCGGCGGCAGGTGCGGTAGGAGCGGCAGGTGCGGAAATTCCTGAGGAACGCCTTTCATAGTCCGCCTTCACATCAGCATAGAACGCGGCCTGTGCGGTCTGCACATATGGCAAAAACCACAGAAAACCTATTCCCAGAGTGAAGAAGAGGCAAAGGATGAACCATCCAGCGAAACTGAGATACAGGTAGAAAAGGTCGAACTTGTGGCCATACATCATGTCTTTGCTGAGGTTAATCGCCTCATTGGCCGAAAGTTCAGGCCTGTCAACGAGGATGTAATTTGTCATTGCATACGACAGACTCTTTATGATTCCGGGGACAAAAAGCAGAAGGGACCACAGAGTCACAAAAAATCTGTTCAGGAACACGCCCCAGACATGATGCCAATAATTTCCGAATCCAAGTTTGAACTCATTCGACGTGATCCTGTCGTCACCATCGCCCTGAAGGGACTTGAAAGCGTTGACGAGCCCGACCTGAAGAGGACATGAGACGAAAATCAAACCCAAAATGAACACTGGATACCATTTCATCATGTCAGCGGCAAGCTGAAGGTTCGTCGGATCGTTCGACAGTTGCACAGCCTTTGTCTCATAAGGAGCCATGAACACTACCATAACGGCCACAAATGCAAGAACTGCAAGCACAGCCGGTGCCAATCTGCCTTTCAAGGCTGCAAGAGCCTCATTTTTATAGTCCTGATTCTGTTTCATCATTCAACATCATGATGGTGACCGTAAAGTGCTTTCGCGGACAACCAAGACATTAGTATTCAACAGCGATTGCCGCTACCAGGAAGTCCAGGCAGAAATTCTGAGGCAGCGTTGCGCCATTCGAAGTCACATCGAACTTGATCGCGTCAACATCAAACTTGGAAGCGTCCTTCATCTCCCATGCTGTCCAATCCTTCACGATCTTCTTCTCAGCGCCGGTGTAGTCAACCAGATAGAAGTCTTCTTTTACGACCTCATTTTCATTCTTGTAGAAAGTGGCGGTAACCTTCAGGAAATCACCGTCCGCAATCTGGCCTTCCTCTGCCAGTTTTTCCACATACTTGGTGTTGTTGATGTAGAATCCAGACACATAGCATGTAGATTTCGTGAAATAACCGCTGTACTTGAACACAACGTCATATTTTTCTTCGGACGGGGAATAGACGGCGTAGGCCTTGCTGTTAAAACCGTTTTTCGGATTCGTAAGTCCTGCGTACTGTCCTGCCGAAGAAAGCACCAAGGCGTTATCGGACTGATCCATGCCTCCTTTTTTGAGCGAAACTCTCCAACCACCCCTGAAATCGCTGTTGACATCACCGCAAGACGTACACAGGGCAGAATAATTGTCAAGCATTATATACTTGTTGAAATAAAGGCTGTCAATGACCGGATAATTTGTCGGATCCTCAACTATGTAGCCGAATTGTCCTCCCAAAGTGTAGCTCATAGTAGAAGGTTTGTTCTCACAAGAGATGGCAGCGATAGAGATAACCGCCAGAATGAAAATTTTGATCGAGTTTTTCATGAAAAAATTTATTTTTAATGTTATTCAGCCAAATTTACAACATAATTTCAACAGTACCAACAAAATCAGACGGACCTGTCAGACAAATGTCGCGGATTTGAAGAGTTTCGCCCTCACAGTGCGGGACAAAATCAACGGCAAGAGTGGCTATGGCAGCCTTCACAAGGCAAGAGACATGTCCTTGTGCATCCACTCTCCCGGCGATGCCTTGTGAATATGCGGCTATCGCGGAGGCGACAATTCCCGTGCCGCAGGCCAATGTCTCATCCTCAACGCCTTTCTCGAATGTACGAATATGCAAGACAACATCATCTCCTTCCGGCACCGGCTCAACGAAATTCACGTTGGTGCCGGCGGGAGCGAAACGTGGATCCCCACGAAGAGTCCGGCCTTCAGACAGAACAGGATAATCCTTCAGGCTGTTGACGAATTTTACCAGATGCCGGGTTCCGGTGTCCAGAAAGCAGGCATGCTCATCCGGGAAAGTCCGGATTCCGGACACATCCCGCATCTTCAGGCGGACAGTTCTTTCTGACCATAGATCATGCTGAGGCGATTGGGATAAGGGTTTGCCTGCGGTCACTTCGACAGGTTCAGCGACCGGAGGCAGCCGCTTAAAGGACGGAGACAGCCGTTCCGTGACCGAAAGAATCTCAGCCTGATGGCGGCCGTCGGGAGCGTCAAACGTTATCGGTTCACCAGACTTGACAAGTCCAAGATCGGCGGCGAAGGCGACGATGCAGCGGCCACCGTTGCCACACATCATGCCTCCGCTGCCGTCCGGATTGTAAAAGACCATCCGGAAAGCTGCGTCGGGGCTATCTTCAAGCAGCATGACCCCGTCCGCACCGAAACCGATGTGGCGGTCACATAGACGGCGGATTTGTTCCTGTGACAGGGACAACTTACCGGCACGGTTGTCGGCCAGAAAGAAATCATTGCCCGCGCCATGGTATTTATAGAATTTCTGAGGCATGCTCTTATCTTAAAAGCGATTCCAGTTCCACAGAAGCATCCGTCCTGCCGTCACGATACTTTACGATGACAGGGGCATAGACATGAATCCCGGCCTCATTTCCGGGCCCGGAAGACACCGGGCGGCTCCCGGAAACCACCACAGCGCCCGCTGGTACAACAATCTGACCCGATGATGTCCTTGGAATATATTCACCTGAAGTGGCGTCATAGATGGCGGTTCCCTTGGTCAGTATCACCCCGGAGGCAAGCACAGCCCCCTCTCCCACTATCGTACCCTCGTATATTCCGCAGTTTCCGCCGACGAAAGCATTGTCCTCGACAATAACCGGCATCGCACCGGCCGGTTCCAGCACTCCGCCGATCTGAGCCGCCGCCGAGATGTGCACATTCTTTCCGATCTGGGCACAGGACCCCACAAGGGCATGAGAGTCAATCATCGTGCCCTCGTCCACATAAGCGCCGATGTTGACATAGGACGGCGGCATCATTATCACCGACGGAGCGAGATAAGCCCCGCAACGAACACTGCTGCCACCCGGAACTATGCGGACACGATCCTGCAAAGAGAATGACCTAAGCGGAAGCGTGTCCTTGTCGAAGAATGAATATCCTCCCTCACTCAGGTCCTTCAACTTTCCGGCCTTGAATCCCTCCAGAATGGCTTCCTTTATCCATGTGTTCACTTTCCAGCGGCCGTCCACTTTCTCAGCCACACGGATCTCACCTGTCTCCAACTGACGGCGCACAGTCTGAAAATCCATCATATTCCCGTCTCTTTTAAAGATTCGATCATCGCCTTCCACGTCGAAGGAGAGGCCTCGGTCAAAGGAATGCGCATCTCGCTTGAGCAGAGCCCGAGAAGGCTCAAACCGGCCTTCACAGGAATCGGATTGCTCTCGGCAAAGCAGCTGCGGAACAACGGCACAAGTCTTTTGTTGATCTCTTCAGCTGTAGTGAAATCCTTATCAGCCAAAGCGTTCACCAATTTCACCATCAACTCCGGGGCTAAGTTGGAAACAACGCTGATCACTCCGTCTCCCCCAGCCTTCATGATTTGGAATGTCTGGTCGTCATTGCCGCTCAAAACGCTGAACTTCGCGGACTTTTCGGAAAGAATCATGTTGATCTGAACAAGATCTCCGGAAGCCTCCTTGACCGCGATCACGTTGGGAATCTCCTCCAGACGCAGGGTCGTGTCAGCCGACATATTCACCCCGGTCCTGCCGGGCACGTTGTAGGCTACTATGCCCTTGTCGGTAGCTGCCGCTACCATTTTGAAATATTCATAAATCCCTTCCTGCGTCGGCTTGTTGTAGTAAGGCACAACGATGAGGAACGCATCCGGCCCGTAAGGATCCAGCAGGCGGATGTTCCGGATAGTCTGCGCCGGAGAGTTAGCCCCGCCGCCGACCACCAAAGGTCTGTCAGGGCATAGTTCCCTGGTGATCCGGAGAATCTCACATTTTTCATCATTCTCCAGGCAAGGAGTCTCGGCGGTCGTACCCAGCGGAACCAGGAAATGGATACCGGCCTCGACCTGCCTGCGCACCATCGCCTTATAGGCCTCAAAATCAACCTTTCCTTCCTTGAACGGAGTCACAAGCGCCGTTCCGCAACCTTTCAGTTTCATATTCAATCCTCCTTGAAAAACAGTTCCTTGAATTCATGCACACCCTGCAGTCCCTCGGTCATCAAAGCCGCGACGACCGCTCCCTCGGCAAAACCCCTGCGTGAGAAAGCCTCGTGCTCTATCGTGATGCGGTCGTTTTCTCCCTCGAAACCGACTGTATGAATTCCGGCGAGTTCACCGACACGCACAGAAGCCACATCGGGCTTGACTCCCAAATCCTCCTCCACCACAGCCGCCAAAGATTTCGCAGTTCCGCTCGGAGCGTCCAATTTATGAACATGATGCTTCTCCACAATGTAGGGAGAATAGCCTCCCGCTTTAGCCAAATACCTGGAAATCAATCCTACCGCGGCGGAAAGGACATTCACGCCGACAGAATAGTTCGATGAATATATCATCGGGGTCCCATGGCTCTCAAAGCATTTCACCACATTGTCCTTGATGTCGTTCCAGCCCGTCGTGCCGATCACCGCAGCCTTGAAATTGGCGGCGATGAATCCGTAATTGCTCCTGAACGCGTCCGGAGTCGTGAAATCTATGCAGACACAATCCTTCGCCAAAACCGGGTCAAATGATGTTATGTCCTCGCTTGTTCCGGCGCACTCGATGCCTCGTGCCTTCAAGACTGTCGCCACATTATGCCCCATGCGGCCATAGCCGCTGATAACCACTTTTATCATCTTTACCTGAATATATAGTCATGCACAGCCTTCAGAGTGACCGCAAGCCGGTCACGGTCAATGACAAAGCTTTCGCTCATCAAATTCGCCCCGACATCCGCCAAAGACACTTTGCCGGAAGATTTGATGACTTTGTCGCCAAGCCCCTCGAAACCGACAATGTTCCTGCCTATGACCGATATGAAAGCCTTGTCGCGATATACCGTCACATCCGCCCAGCCACCGATTTCTTCAATGGCTTCCTCGAAGCCGTCTGTAGCCTCAGACACAACCAGATAGACTGCCGACTCCGTAGCCTTGGCCAGGATAACATTCACTCTCCTGGCAGACATGGAGGCAAAGACCTTTCCGAGCATATTCGTCACTCCTTCCATCTTGCATGAGCAGATCTTGACGAACAGTGTCTCTTCCCTGACAGCCACCGACTTAGGGCCATCGGGAGACTCGTCGCCCCTGGTGACGAGACTGCCGCCGCATTCCGGATTGCCTGAGTTGAGAACCAGAATCGGAATATTCTTTCGTCTGGCAGGTTCGATCGTGAGCGGATGCAGCACGCGTGCGCCCATCGCCGCCATCTCTGCCGCCTCCTCGTACGAGATCACATCTATTTTCCTCGTGTCGTGCACTATTCTTGGATCTGCCGTGCGGATGCCGTCCACATCGGTCCAGATCTCGACCCGCTGAGCCCCGAGCGCCATACCGAAAATCGCGGCGGAATAGTCCGAGCCCTCGAAACCGAGGACAGACGGGGCCCCGGCCTCCGTGGAAGCCACGAAACCTTGAGTCAGGACAATGTCCACGCCTTTGGACCCGGCACCGACAATTCTTTTCACATTGGACTCGGTAATGTCCAGGTCCGGCCGGGCGTTCAGGTAGTTGTCGTCTGTTATGATCATCCTTCTGGCGTCAATCCACTGGCAGGAGACTCCATTGGCGTTGAACGCGTAACTGATTATGGTCGAAGAGAGAAGTTCTCCGGTGGAGATTATCCTGGCCTCGCTGCGGGGTGACAGTTCTCCGATAAGGCAGACACCTCCGACGAAAGTCTCCAGCCCGCCGATCAGTTCTTCAACATCCTCCATGGCATTCTCAAGCAGTTTCGGATTGTCAGCAAGGAGTTCCTTGGCAAGGAGGAAATGCCTTTCGCGGAGAGCGGCAAGCAAAGCCTTCACATTTTCTTCATGCTGAGCCTCAGCCTCTTTTGCCAAAGAACACAGTGACCTCGTGACTTTGGCCAAAGCGGAGACCACCACGAGAGGCTTGTCATGAAGCCTGCCCCTCACAATCGAGATCACCCTGTTGATCGCCTCTGCGTTCTGGACGGACGTGCCGCCGAATTTCATCACTATCATTTCAGTCTATCTGTTTTTGTCCGTTTACTGTCTTGAATATTTTCACATACTGGCAGACCGCCTTTTCCATTTCGGAGAGAAGGACATATTCATTGTCCGTGTGAGCCGTGAGTATGGAGCCAGGCCCGCAGATGGCCCTTTCCGGGAACTTCGTGAGCCTCGGAGCGTCGCTGCCGAATGAGACTGTCTTTGACGCTATCCCTTCGACCACGTGATAATAACGCAGCGGGGAGTCTCCCCCGAAGGCTTCCAGAGACGCATCGTGAGGGCATATTCCGGAAAGTATGTCCTCAATGAGGCTGTCGGTAGTGAATGTGGTGCGGAAATAAAGCCTGAAACGGACCTCCGGGCTGAGAATGTTCTGCGGATTGTCGCTGACAAGGCCACCGACATTCCAGGTCGTGTCTCCAAGGATAGGATCCAAAGGGAATTTGGTCAGTCTCAACGCGTTGATAAAATTCACGAATCTGTCCACCGCGCTTTTCCCATATTCGGGATAACCGGAATGGCACGCACGCCCCGGAATGGTGATTCCGAAAGCCTTCGTACCTTTGCTCGCCGAGACCAGACAATTGTCGGTAGGCTCCCCCACCAAGACAAATTTCCCACCTGGACAGTCTCGGGAATATGCCTTCGCTCCGAAAGACCCGGTCTCCTCTCCGGCAAGCAGCAGCAGACCGAAATCCCGGAAGCCTTCCTCATACAACTGGCGGCAGGCGGAATACATTGCGAATATCTGCCCCTTGGCATCACAGCTTCCCCGGCCTGTCACGATCACGTCATCCCTCACGGCCGCCTTTCTGTCAGGCAGAATGTCCCCTTCGCTCACGTCAGAGACAACCGGCGCGATGTAAGGCGGAACCGTGTCCAGATGTGTGCAGAACACAAAGGAAGGTTTCCCGGTCCCTGACCAGTCGAACAGCAGGTTGACCGTCCCGTCCCCTACCTCGTGGCTTTGGACAGAGCAGCCACCGAACGGCAGACGCTTCCCGAGAGACTCCGCCAAGAGCCTCTCATCCCCGGATAGCGAGGGAATGTTCAAAATACTCAGGAACAAATCCAGATCCATACACTACGCTGTTTCGTCAAATATAACAATAAATCCGTGCTCCGTCAAGGAATGGAGGTAAGTAGGGATGGTAAAATGAGTTGAAAACCTCATGATTGATCCGGAAGATCGATTTTCAGATGAGGGTTACGGCGTGAATACAAGCTCAGGGAAATGGCCAGAAGCAAGGCTATGACGCAGACAGCCACAAACATCACCTCCACTCTGACGGCGCCGGCCTCGCTCACGCCATTGTCAAGGTTTGTGTCCGCAAGGATTTTGCCGGCAAACATCTTGAATGACATAAGGCCAAGGTTCTGGACCCAATATATTAAAGAATATGCCGTGCCCAAAACTTTTTCCGGGACGATCCTCGGTACGGAAGGCCACATCGCCGCCGGAACCAGCGAGTAACCGAAGCCGAGGAACACCATGCCGAGGTAACCGTAGAGTGGCACGCCGGACGGAGCGAAGGCCAGCATCAGGTGGGCGACAAGCGCCAGTACGGCACCGGCCAGCATCCAACGGGTTCCATGACCGACCTTGTCCACCAATATTCCGAAAACCGGAGCGAACACCACTGTGGCGAACGGGAGCATCGACACCATCCACCCGGCCGCCTCCACCGGAACGTCAAAGCGTGGAATCAGAATCGCCGACGCGAACTTCTTGAATGAAATTATGCTGCTGTAGAAGAACACACACAGCAAAGCTATTGATATGAACTGCCTGTTTTTCAAAAGTTTCAAGACATCCGAAAAACGAAACACATCCTCTTCTGATGTCTTCGCCGAGTCCTTCAATCCACCCTGTCTGTCGAATCTGGCGTCCATTGCCACAAACACCGCCCACAGAACCATCCCGGCAAGCATCAGCCCCAGTCCTAGGAATGCCGGACGAGCCGTCTCAATCAATGAATATGTCTGGCCTGCGGCTTTCTCAGCGACCAGTTTCGGAGACACCACAAGGGCAAATGCGGTTCCCAGCCTGGCAATCGCGAGCTGGAGACCCATTGCGAAAGCCATATTCCCGCCCTTGAACCACTTGGCTATAGACCTGGTCACAGCCACTCCTGCGATCTCACTGCCAAGGCCAAAGAACATACATCCGACATAAGCCGTTGTCAAGGATGCCTTTGGCTGGAATCCGGAGGTCAGTGCATAAGTCACAAGCGCGGCGCCTCCGGCCATCATGGTGACAAATACGGATCCGGTGACACGCACTCCCCACTTGTCCAGAAGCATTCCGCATATCACCAGACCGCCGAACACACAGAGGACAGAGTAACCGCTTGTATAAAGACCATAGTCAGCCGAGTTCCAGCCAAGCTGGAGTACGGACGGGTTCTCGAACAAATGAGACAGGGTGGAGAACATGTCGTCAAAGTAATACGACGCGAACATCGGCACCACAAGACAAGCCAACGCTATCCAACAAGAATATTTTCTTAATGATTTAGCCACTATCGTTCAGCCTATTGTTAAGTTCGCCCCGGAGAGGATCATCCCCGGGGCGAAAAGCTTATATTTTCATCAACTACTTCTGAATGTTCGGGAGTTCAAGTCCAAGGTGGCGTTTGCCGTCCAGAACCTTAAGATAGAGGGCGATCAGAAGCGCCAACACACCGAACCCGGCGAAGATGACAAGCGGAATCGTGTAGTTGTAAGGGATAAACTCTGCCCCGGCGGCCTTTGCGGCGATCACGGCCGGATTATCGGCGTTGACGCTAGTCAGGACGCTTCCGATAATCTTCGGAACAAAGCAGAGACCTATGTTCTGGACCCAGAAGATAAGGCAGTAGGCCGACCCGAGAATCTTCTCATCAATAATCTTCGGTACAGAAGGCCAAAGGGCGGCGGGAACGAGAGAGAAACTGATTCCCAACACTACAATCGTCGCAAGAGCGATGAACTTACTGTGGGTAGCCGGCAGAACGAAAGCGAAGACAAGATGGCAGACAATCAGAAGCAAAGCGCCCCAGATCAGCATCGTGGCCCCTTTCCCCTTAGTGTCAAGGAATCTACCGAGGAACGGAGTGATGAGCGCGGCACCTATCGGGAACCATCTGAATATGTCAGATGCGGTTCTGGCGGAGATTCCGTCCAGATTGCACTGGAGCATATTCGCGCCATATCTTTGGAATGGGAAGATCGCTGAATAATAGAGTACGCACAGAAGGGCCACAACCCAGAAACTTTGGGATGAAAAGATCTTGCCGAGGTCGCTGAGTTTGAACTCCTCCTCTGAAGACTCGTCATCTGACTTGATGCCTGCCTCCACAAGTTGACCATCGAACTTCTTGTCCATGACACTGAACACGATGAAGTTGATGAGACCAATGAGAAGCAGCACCGTGCAGAATCCGACCGGGCCCTGCACGCCGCCAAGTTTTGAAGCGAGGATCGGGCTGATCGAGAACACTGAGAAGACACCCACTCGGGCGATCGCCATCTCAACACCCATCGCCATGGCCATTTCTTTGCCTTTGAACCACTTGGCGATGGCTTTGGACACTGTTGTTCCTGCCATCTCACAGCCGCAGCCGAAGATCATGAATCCCAAGGCGGCCATCTTTGCGCTTCCTGGCATGGAGACCCACCAGGTTCCGAGCCACTCGCAGAAAGCCGTGGTCTGGAACCAATCGGTTATACCTATATATTTAATGGAAGCTCCGATGAACATCATCGAGGCGGAGAGGATTCCGGTAAAACGGACTCCCATCTTGTCCAAAATGATACCTGCGAGAATCAGGAAGCCGCAGACATTGAGGATGTACTCAGCACTGGCGTAGGTGCCGAACACATCCGGGTTCCAACCTCTCTGCTGCTCGATGAGAGCCTGCAACGGCGACATAACATCGACGAACATGTAGCCGAAGAACATCATCAGTGCGATAAGAATGAGGGCGGTCCACCTTGCGGCCGGCGAGTCATTCATCAGTTTTTGGATTTTTTCTGACATTTTGCTTTATCTCTTTTTAAATATATTCGCGATGAATGTAAAAATATTCAAACAACTTGCGAATATAAGAAAAATGTCGGAATAAAGTCGTACCTTCGTCCCTATGATTCTTGATATGGTCAATTCTCCTGAAGACCTCAGGAGACTCAACATAAAGGAACTGCAACCGCTCTGCGGCGAGATACGGGACTACATCGTAAGATGCTGCGCGGACAACCCCGGGCATTTGGCTTCCAGCCTCGGTGCCGTCGAACTGATTGTGGGCCTGCATTATGTGTTTGACACGCCAAAGGACAAACTGGTCTTTGACGTGGGGCATCAGGCATACGCGCACAAGATTCTGACAGGTAGGAAAGAGGCTTTCAAAAAGAACAGGATGCCGGACGGGATCAGCGGCTTTCCGAACAGGGACGAGAGCCGCTATGACGCTTTCGGGGCAGGACACGCCTCCACTTCGATCTCCGCCGCGCTTGGGATGGCAGAGGCCGCCAAGCTGGCAGGCACGGGCGAAAAGGTGGTGGCGATGATCGGCGACGGAGCGATGACCGGCGGATTGGCGCTGGAAGGGTTGAACAATGCCGGAGAGAGCGACACCGACCTGCTCGTTGTCCTGAATGACAATGACATGGCAATTGACGGCAACCGAGGGGCCCTTCATTCATACCTGCTCAGGCTGACAACGGATCCGGCATACAACCGCATCAAGACTCATATCTGGGACAAACTCGGCGCGGGAAAATTCAGAAACAGAATCCAACGCTTCGTACGGAAGGCCAAGTCCGGACTGGTCACGACATCTGGAGGAGATCTCTTTGAGGCGTTCGGTTTCAGGTACTTCGGTCCCATCGACGGGAACGACATCGCCGAAGTAGTAAGAACCCTCAGGCGTCTCAAGGGCATCAAGGGGCCTAAAATACTCCACACATGTACGGTAAAAGGCAAGGGGTACGCTCCTGCGGAGTCAGACCCGACCACCTGGCACGCTCCGGGAAAATTCAACGCCGAAACCGGTGAAAGGCCGGTCAAGAACTATCCCGCCGAACGTTATCAGGATGTGTTCGGCCAAGTCCTGTGCGAATTGGCGGAAAAAGATTCCAAAGTGATAGGAATCACCCCGGCGATGGCCACAGGCAGCGGAATGACCGATTTCGCGGCCAGATTCCCAGACAGGTTCTTCGATGTGGGAATAGCCGAAGAACACGCCGCGACTTTCGCGGCCGGACTTGCGGCGGGAGGCATGAAGCCGTACTGCGTCATCTACTCATCTTTCGCACAAAGGGCATACGATGAAATCATCCATGACATCGCTCTCCAAAAACTGAATGTTGTGCTTTGCCTTGACAGGGCGGGCCTTGTGGGCGAGGACGGAGCGACTCACCAGGGGGCGTTCGACCTCGCCTCACTGCGCTGCATTCCCAACACCATCATCGCGGCGCCGAAAGACGAGGCCCAACTCAAGAATCTTCTTTACACAGGACTGAATATAAATGAGGGTCCGTTCGTCATCAGATATCCAAGAGGACTTGGCGAAGGGGTCAACTGGAGACAAGCCGAACCAAAGACTATGGAAATAGGCAAAGGTGAGAAACTGGCCGACGGTGAAAGAGTCGCCGTCCTGGCTCTCGGTCCGGTGGCGCACAGGGCGGTCGAGGCGTCGGAGAGGCTAAGGAAAGAGACAGGAACCGGCCCGGCCATATTCAATGTGATATTCCTGAAACCGTTTGACTCTGAAATTCTTGAGGAAGCAAGTCATTTTGAGCGGATTGTCACTTTGGAGGACGGCTGCCTGAAAGGCGGGCTTTTCAGCGAGGTCTGTGAATATGTCGCATCACGCGACCTGGACATCGAAGTGAGCGGCGTCGGGATTCCTGACAGGTTCATCGCGCAGGATTCCGTGAACCGGCAAAGGGAGGAATGTGGATTGACCACAGAACGGATTTATTCAGAACTGAAGCGACTTTATCAAAAATAATCGAAAAAGTTTTGGAGAATCCGAATTATTGCCTATCTTTGCAATCCCTTTGTGAAAGGGAATGTTCTTTAAAATAACGCCGATATAGCTCAGTTGGCCAGAGCACGTGATTTGTAATCTCGGGGTCGTGGGTTCGAATCCCTCTATCGGCTCGATACGGCCAAAAAGCTGTACAAATATTGGGAGGATCGCATAGCGGCAATTGCGGCGGACTGTAAATCCGCTCCTTCGGGTTCGGTGGTTCGAGTCCACCTCCTCCCACAACATTCGCGGAAGTAGCTCAGTTGGTAGAGCATCAGCCTTCCAAGCTGAGGGTCGCGAGTTCGAACCTCGTCTTCCGCTCCATTAAAAGCCGGTGTAGCTCAGGGGTAGAGCGCATCCTTGGTAAGGATGAGGTCATGAGTTCAAATCCCATCACCGGCTCAAACTGCATTATTTAGTTTACTCATTTAAATCATAATATTATGGCAAAAGAAACTTTCCAAAGAACGAAGCCGCACGTTAACATCGGTACTATCGGCCATGTTGACCACGGTAAGACGACTTTGACTGCCGCAATCACCAAGGTTCTCGCCGAGAGAGTCTCCGGTAACGCCGACAAGGTAAAGTCTTTCGATCAGATCGACAATGCTCCTGAAGAGAAGGAGCGTGGTATCACCATCAACTCCGCTCACGTAGAGTACGAGACAGAGAAGCGCCACTATGCTCACGTAGACTGCCCAGGCCACGCTGACTACGTTAAGAACATGGTTACCGGTGCCGCTCAGATGGATGGTGCGATCCTCGTTGTAGCCGCCACTGACGGTCCTATGCCTCAGACCCGCGAGCACATCCTTCTCGCCCGTCAGGTGAACGTACCTAAGATCCTCGTCTTCATGAACAAGGTTGACCTTGTTGACGATGCTGAGATGCTTGACCTCGTTGAGATGGAAATCCGTGACCTTCTCGGATTCTACAAGTTCGATGAGAACTGCCCTATCATCCGTGGTTCCGCTCTTGGCGCCCTCAACGGAGAGAAAGTTTGGGAAGACAAGGTTATGGATCTCATGAACGCTGTTGACGAGTATATCCCGCAGCCTGTTCGTCAGAACGAGAAGCCTTTCCTTATGCCTATCGAGGACATCTTCTCCATCACCGGTCGTGGTACCGTTGTTACAGGTCGTATCGAGACCGGTACAATCCACGTCAACGATCCTGTTGAGCTCGTTGGTTTCGGTGACGCTCCAAGAAGCACAGTGGTTACTGGTGTCGAGATGTTCCGTAAACTCCTCGATCAGGGTGAGGCCGGAGACAATGTAGGTCTTCTCCTCCGTGGTATCGACAAGAAGGAAGTCAAGAGAGGTGAGGTTGTCGCCAAACCAGGCTCAATCACTCCTCACAAGCACTTCAAGGCTCAGATTTACGTCCTCAAGAAGGAAGAGGGTGGACGTCACACTCCATTCCACAACCACTATCGTCCTCAGTTCTTCATCCGTACCCTCGATGTTACCGGTGAGATCACCCTTCCAGAGGGAGTCGAGATGGTTATGCCAGGCGATAACGTTGAGATTGACGTTCAGCTCATCACTCCTGTAGCCCTCAACGAAGGTCTTCAGTTCGCTATCCGCGAAGGTGGACGTACCGTTGGTGCCGGCCAGGTAATCAAGATCGAAGAGTAATTCTTCAACATACAGGACGGATGTCCACGGATTTCCGTCCTGAAATAGGGGAATAGAACAAGGGTAGTTCAGCGGTCTCCAAAACCGTCGATGTGGGTTCGAATCCTGCTTCCCCTGCAAAATATCAAAGGTTACGATTTGGTAATTGTTTAACAGACATCGTAGACGCTTCCAAATTACGAGGTCCATTAAATGCAAAGATGAGAAAGTTCATTAACTATTGCAAAGAGTCATACGTGGAACTCACCAAGAAGGTCACTTGGCCAACCTGGGAAAAGCTTCAGAGCTCAGCCCTTCTGGTTATGGTCGCTACAGTGATTCTTGCGTTGGTACTCTTCGTGATTGACTTCGCTTTCGAGCATCTGATGACAGCGATTTACACATTGTAATTATTTTCGATTACCATGGGTGACATGAAATGGTATGTCCTTCGGACAGCGGGAAGCAAGGAAAAGAAGGCCAAAGACTATCTGGAAAAAGAGATAGAAAGATTCGGCCTGCAGGATCAGGTTGCACAGGTACTTGTTCCGGTAAAGCGTGAGATTGTAACCAAGAATGGCAAGAGGAAAGTGGTCGAAAGGCTGCTTTACCCTGGTTATGTCTTGATTCAGGCTCAACTTTGCCCCGAATTGGAGTATATTATCCGCAACGACATTCCTGGAATGTCCGGTTTCCTGACTGAGAAAAGAACATCCGGAGCAATGACCGAAAGGGTACCAGTGCCGATCAGGGATGAGGAGGCACAGCTGATACTTGGTAATCAAGACCAGAATGTGGACAATCCGGTCGAAACCGAAGTGAATTTCGAGGTCGGTGAGTCTGTAAAGATTACGGACGGGCCGTTCAGCGGATTCAGCGGTACTGTGGATGCTATCGAGGAAGACAGAAGCAAACTAAAGGTGATAGTTGTGATATTCGGCAGAAAAACTCTGCTTGAACTCAGCTTTACTCAAGTAACAAAAGAATAACAAACAATTATGGCAAAAGAAGTTACCGGATTCATCAAGCTCCAAATCAAAGCAGGAGCTGCCAATCCAGCGCCTCCGGTAGGACCGGCACTCGGTTCCAAAGGCTTGAACATCATGGACTTCTGCAAGCAGTTCAATGCGGCGACACAACAAAACGCCGGCAAGATCGTGCCTGTAGTGATCACAGTCTATTCAGACAAGTCCTTCACGTTCGAGGTAAAACAACCGCCAGTAGCCATCTCACTCAAAGAGGCTGCAAAACTTCAGAAAGGTTCGGGAGAGCCTAACAGAAGGAAAGTAGCGACAATCACCTGGGATCAGGTAAAGGCGATCGCTGAAGGCAAGATGCCGGATCTCAACGCTTTCACACTTGCCGCAGCCATGAAGATGGTGGCGGGAACTGCGAGAAGCATGGGTATCAGAGTCACTGGAAAATTTCCTGAGAACCTTTAATTTTCACATGCAAAATGAGTAGAATTACAAAAAATCAGAAAGCAGTCGCAGCAAAATACGACGCTTCCAAGCAGTACACTCTTGCCCAGGCTTGTGAAATGTTGAAGGACATTACATTCACGAAGTTTGACGCGTCAGTTGAGTTGTCAGCCAATCTTGGAGTTGACCCACGCAAGGCCAATCAGATGATTCGCGGCGTGGTCAGCCTTCCACACGGTACAGGTAAGGTTGTCAGAGTTCTTGTCCTTTGTACTCCGGACAAGGAGAACGAGGCAAAGGAAGCCGGAGCCGACTACGTAGGTCTTGACGAATATGTCGAGAAGATCAAAGGCGGATGGACGGATGTTGATGTCATCATCTGCACCCCGTCAGTCATGGCTAAGGTCGGTGTTCTCGGACGTATTCTCGGTCCAAGAGGACTTATGCCAAACCCTAAGACAGGCACCGTTACGATGGAAGTCGGCAACGCGGTCAAGGACGTTAAGGGCGGTAAGATAGATTTCAAGGTTGACAAGACCGGTATCATACACGCGGCCATCGGCAAGGCTTCGTTCACACCGGCACAAATCTGCGAGAACGCCACCGCTCTCCTGAACGAAGTGCTGAAACTCAAGCCTCAGGCTCTCAAAGGCACATATCTCAAGAGTGCGGCAATCTGCACCACTATGAGTCCTGGTATCAAAATAGATATAAAAGCATTCACTAGCGGCAGCGCTGAGTAAAAAAAGATTTCATTATGAAGAAGGAATTGAAAGATCAGATTATTGAAAGCATCTCAGCCCAACTGGAGCAGTACCCGAATTTCTATATCGCAGACATCGAGGGCCTGAATGCTGAAAACACCGTGAAACTCCGCCGCGCATGCTTCGATCAGGGCATTAAATTGACTGTTGTCAAGAACACCTTGTTCGCACACGTTCTGAAGGCGTTGAACAATGAGGAGATGAATCTTCTTCTCCCGGTTCTCAAGGGCAACACGGCAATCATGTACACCGAAACACCTAACGGCCCCGCGAAGTTGATCAAAAAACTTCAGAAGGAGATGGGCAAACCGGAACTAAAAGGCGCTTATGTACAGGAATGTGCGTTTGTAGGAGCCGAAAAGCTCGACGAACTCTGCGCTATCAAGTCCAAGGAAGAACTCATCGGAGACATCATCTCCCTCCTCCAGGCTCCAATGCGCAATGTCATCTCCGCTCTTCAGAATGGCGGAGGCAGCACAATCGCGGGTCTCGTCAAGACACTTTCGGAAAAAGAAGAGAAATAATAACAAACAATTTAATAATTATCAATTATGGCAGATGTAAAAGCACTTGCAGAAGAGTTGGTTAACCTTTCTGTAAAAGACGTTCAGGAACTTGCAAAGGTTCTTAAGGAAGAATATGGTATTGAGCCTGCAGCCGCTGCGGTAGCAGTAGCCGGCCCTGCAGCAGCCGCTGAGGCAGCTCCGGCAGAGCAGACTGAGTTTGACGTTGTCCTCAAGTCAGCCGGTGCAGCTAAACTTCAGGTTATCAAGGCGGTTAAGGAGGCTCTTGGACTTGGTCTGAAGGAAGCTAAGGATCTTGTAGACGGCGCTCCTAAGACAGTTAAGGAGAAGGCCTCCAAGGCAGAAGCTGAGCAACTGAAGGCTGCCCTCGAAGAGGCAGGCGCCGAAGTTGAGGTTAAATAACCCAGCTTCCCCTGGCGGGAAAATCATCAGGTTTAGAGCCTAGGAAGGCTCTAAACCTTTTTGTCGTATTAAGTTTTTCTCCATTTCCTAAAGGCAGAACATGTCAAAAAAGACTAACAATAAGCGAATAATGTTCGCTACATCAAAGATTCTGGAATATCCTGACCTTCTGGAAGTTCAGTTGAAATCATTCAAGGATTTCTTCCAGTTGGAGACAACACCGGAAAACAGAAAGAACGAGGGTCTCTTTCAGGTGTTCCAGGAAATATTCCCGATCGAAGACACGAGGAACAACTACAAGTTGGAATTCATCGACTATTTCATCGATCCTCCGCAGTATTCGATCGACGAGTGTCTTGAAAGAGGGCTGACCTACAATGTTCCTCTGAAGGCTAAACTCCGCCTTTCGTGCACCGATCCTGAGCACGAGGACTTCGACACACGAGTCCAGGATGTGTATCTCGGCAACATTCCATACATGACACCGGCCGGCACATTCATAATCAACGGATCAGAAAGAATTATCGTGTCCCAGCTGCATCGCTCTCCTGGAGTATTTTTCGACCAGAGCATGCACGCGAACGGAACGAAACTATACTCAGCCAGAATCATTCCGTTCAAAGGATCCTGGATTGAATTCGCGACTGACATCAACAACGTGATGTACGCCTACATCGACCGTAAGAAGAAGCTGCCGGTAACAACACTTCTTCGAGCGATAGGCTTCAACTCAGACAAGGACATCATAGACATATTCGGTCTCGCTGACGAAATCGAGGTGACTCGGCAGAATCTTGAGGAAAACAAGGGCAGGAAACTCGCCGCAAAGGTTCTCAAGACGTGGACAGAGGATTTCGAGGACGAAGACACCGGTGAGGTAATACCTATCGAGAGGACAATCCCTATAGTGGAGAGAGGTGAGATCCTGGATGATGACACCATCGCCAAGATTTCAGACACCGATGTGAAATCGATTCTTCTCCAGAAGGACGAGGCCAACTCAAATGAATATGCAATCATATTCAACACACTTCAGAAAGACCCTACAAACACTGAGATAGAGGCTGTCAACTACATCTACAAACAACTACGCAACTCTGAACCGCCTGATGAGGCGACGGCGAGGGATGTCATTGACAAGTTGTTCTTCTCCGAGAAGAGATACGATCTCGGCAACGTGGGGCGATTCCGTCTCAACAAGAAACTCGGGCTCACGACCGACCCGGAGATCAGGGTGCTTACAAACACCGACATCATCGAGATCATCAAATACCTCATCCAGCTTATAAACTCAAAGGCGACGGTGGATGACATCGACCATCTGAGCAACAGACGCGTGCGCACAGTCGGCGAACAGCTCGCCAACCAGTTCAGCGTAGGCCTGTCCAGGATGGCAAGGACAATCAGGGAGAGAATGAATGTGCGCGACAGCGAGCAGTTCAACCCGATTGACCTGATCAATGCCAAGACTCTGTCATCTGTGATCAACTCGTTCTTCGGAACCAGCCAGCTGTCGCAGTTCATGGATCAGACCAACCCTCTGGCCGAGATCACGCACAAGCGCCGTCTTTCAGCCCTTGGTCCCGGAGGTCTATCGAGAGACAGGGCCGGATTCGAGGTTCGAGACGTGCACTACACACATTACGGACGACTCTGCCCTATCGAGTCTCCGGAAGGACCTAACATCGGTCTTATCTCATCTCTCTGCGTCTATGCGAGAATCAACCAACTCGGTTTCATCGAGACGCCTTACCGTGAGGTTCATGAAGGCAAAGTCGATCTGACAGACAAGGGTTGGCACTATATGACAGCCGAAGAGGAAGAGAACAAACTTGTCTCTCTTGCGAAGGTTAAGATGCAGGATGACGGCACGATCACAGAAGACAGGATCCAGTGCCGCCTTGAGGCAGACTTCCCGGTCGTTTCAAAGGAGCAGGTTGACTACATGGACGTGGCTCCTAACCAGATGGCCTCTGTGGCCGCATCCCTCATTCCATTCTTGGAGCACGATGACGCGCACCGAGCGTTGATGGGAGCGAACATGATGCGTCAGGCTGTTCCACTTCTCCGTCCGGAATCACCTATCGTGGGAACCGGTCTGGAAGAAAGAGTCTGCCTGGACTCAAGGACACAGTATGTCGCAGAGCGAGAGGGGGAAGTAACCTATGTTGACGCCAAAGAGATCAGAATCAAGTACGACAGGACAGACGACGAGAAGTTCGTTTCCTTCGCACCTGAGGAGACCGTGTACACTCTTCCTATATATAGAAGGACAAATCAAAGCACTACCGTGACCCTGAAACCGATTGTACGCAAGGGCGACAAGGTCGTAGGCGGTCAGGTGCTGACAGAAGGCTACGCCACACAGAACGGCGAACTGGCCCTCGGACGCAACCTTAAGGTAGCGTTCATGCCATGGAAGGGCTACAACTACGAGGATGCCATCGTGCTCTCTGAAGAGATGGTGAAGTGGGACATACTCACTTCAGTCCATGTGGATGAGTACCTCACCGAAGTCCGCGAGACCAAACGCGGTATGGAGGAACTCACCGCCGACATCCCGAATGTCAGCGAGGACGCGACAAAGGATCTGGACAAGCAGGGCATCATCAGAATCGGAGCGCACATCGAACCAGGCGACATAATGATCGGCAAGATCACGCCGAAAGGAGAGAGCGATCCTTCACCTGAGGAGAAATTGCTGAAAGCCATCTTCGGAGACAAGGCCGGCGATGTCAAGGACGCCTCACTCAAGGCCAATCCTTCACTCAGTGGAACAGTCATCAAGACCGCACTCTACGCAAAGGCGGCCAAAGAGGGGAACAGAAGGGCGGCTAAAACCGACCAGAAAGCCCGTCTTGACCTCATTCAGGATGAGTTCGACAAGAAGGCCGCGAAACTTTACGCGGACTTCTTCAAGAGACTGACGGTTCTGACCAAGGGCAAAAAGAGCGCCGGAATCAACGACCTGTACGATGTTGAGATCATCGCGAAGGGAAAGGAGATTACTGTCGAGAAACTCAAGACCATTGACTTCCAGAACATCAACTCAAGCAAGTGGACAGCCGATGACTACACCAATCATCTCGTGCAGGAGCTCATCAACAACTACTGCCTTACCTACAAGGTGGCAGAGGCCGAATGCAAGAGACAGATGGACAAGATCAAGGTCGGAGACGAGCTTCCTAATGGAGTGATGCAACTTGCAAAAGTGTACATTGCAAAGAAGAGGAAGATCACTGTCGGTGACAAGATGGCCGGACGCCACGGAAACAAAGGTATCGTGGCCAAGATCGTCCGTCAGGAGGACATGCCGTTCCTGGAGGACGGAACACCTGTGGACATCGTGCTGAACCCCCTTGGCGTGCCTTCACGTATGAACCTCGGTCAGATCTACGAGACCGTGCTCGGATGGGCCGGCGCAAGGCTCGGACTTAAGTTCAGCACCCCGATCTTTGACGGTGCCACGATTGACGAGATCTGTGACTACACCGACAAGGCGAGAGTTCCTAGATACGGTAAGACACACCTTAGGGACGGAGGCACCGGTGACTGGTTCGACCAGCCTGCGACTGTCGGCGTGATCTACATGATCAAGCTGGGGCACATGGTTGACGACAAGATGCACGCGCGTTCCATCGGACCATATTCACTCATCACCCAGCAACCTCTAGGAGGTAAGGCACAGTTCGGAGGCCAGAGGTTCGGAGAGATGGAGGTCTGGGCTCTTGAGGCATTCGGCGCAGCCAACGCCCTTCAGGAGATCCTAACCGTCAAATCAGATGACGTGACCGGACGTTCCAAGACTTACGAGGCTATCGTCAAGGGCGACCCTATGCCTAACCCAGGCATACCTGAGTCTCTCAACGTTCTCCTCCATGAGTTAAGGGGACTTGGTCTTAAGGTTACTTTGGATTAATTTTCATGAATATTGACATTCAAGAATATGCCTACTTTCAATAATAAGGAAAACAAAGTAAAGAGCAACTTCTCGATGATCAGCATCTCGCTTGCCTCCCCTGAGGACATCTCAGCGAGATCATGTGGCGAGGTTCTGAAGCCGGAGACGGTAAACTACAGGACTTACAAGCCAGAAAGGGACGGTCTCTTCTGCGAAAAGATCTTCGGCCCGACAAAGGACTATGAGTGCTACTGTGGGAAGTACAAGAGGATCCGTTACCGCGGAATCGTCTGCGACAGATGCGGTGTCGAGGTGACAGAGAAAAAAGTCCGCAGGGAAAGAATGGGGCACATTGCCCTCACAGTTCCTGTGGCTCATATCTGGTACTTCAAATCAGCGCCAAACAAAATCTCAGCGCTGCTCGGACTTCCGGCTAAAAAACTCGAATCAGTCATCTACTATGAGAAATACATAGTTGTAAATCCTGGAGAAAGCGGCCTTGAGAAAATGGATCTTCTCTCAGAAGACGAGTATCTCGATGTTCTCGCCAGGCTGCCGGAGAACGATAACCTCCCGTTTGACGACCCGAAGAAATTCATCGCCAAGATGGGAGCCGAAGGCATCTACGACCTTCTCAAGGAGACTGATGTGGAGAGCCTTTCCAAAGAGCTTCGCCTCAAGATGCTCAATGAGACCTCGCAGCAGAGGAAGGCAGAACACCTCAAGAGGCTGAGTGTTGTGAAGTGGTTCATGGAGTCTAAGAACATCAACCGTCCGGAATGGATGATAATGAAAGTTATTCCTGTCATTCCGCCGGATCTTCGTCCGCTTGTTCCGCTCGACGGAGGCCGTTTCGCCACAACCGACCTTAACGACCTCTACAGAAGGGTAATCATCAGGAACAACCGACTCAAGAAACTCATCGAGATCAAGGCTCCGGAAGTCATCCTTCGAAACGAGAAGCGTATGCTTCAGGAGGCCGTTGACTCACTGTTCGACAACTCGAAGAAGTCAAGCGCAGTCAAGAGCGAATCCAACAGGGCGCTCAAGTCTCTGTCCGACTCTCTGAAGGGCAAGCAGGGACGTTTCCGTCAGAACCTCCTCGGTAAGCGTGTGGACTACTCCGCCCGTTCCGTAATCGTAGTAGGTCCGGAACTGAACATGCACGAGTGCGGTCTGCCTAAATTCATGGCAGCCGAGCTTTACAAACCGTTCATCATCCGCAAACTCATCGAAAGGGGAATCGTAAAGACGGTCAAGTCCGCGAAGAAAATCGTGGACAGGAAGGATCCTGTGATCTGGGACATTCTGGAGAACGTGATGAAAGGTCATCCTGTTCTCCTCAACCGTGCCCCTACCCTCCACAGACTTGGTATTCAAGCATTCCAGCCAAGAATGATCGAAGGGAAAGCCATCCAGCTCCACCCTCTCGCCTGTACAGCATTCAACGCCGACTTCGATGGTGACCAGATGGCCGTGCACCTTCCGCTCGGCAACGCCGCTGTCATGGAGGCGCAGCTTCTCATGCTCGGCTCACAGAATATTCTTAACCCGGCCAACGGAACCCCTATCACCGTGCCTTCACAGGATATGGTACTCGGTCTATACTACATCACGAAAATCAGACCAGGTGCAAAGGGAGAGAACATGAACTTCTACGGCCCGGAAGAGGTCATCGTGGCCTACAACGAGAAAGCGATTGACATGCACGCTGAGATCGGAGTGAGACTTCCGGTGAACAAGATGGACCTGAGCAAGGGCTATGAGATCAAGAAGACAACAGCGGGACGAATCATCGTGAACCAGTATGTTCCGGATGAGGTTCCTTACGTCAATGAGGTGCTCGGAAAGAAATCTTTGCGAAAGATCATCACAGAGGTCATCAAGAGTACAGGTGTGACCAGAACAGCACAGTTCCTTGACGACATCAAGAATCTTGGTTACGACCAGGCGTTCAGGGCCGGAATCTCATTCAACCTCGGAGATGTCATCATTCCTGCCGAAAAAGCGAGCCTCATCGAAGAGGGCTACAAACAGGTAGAGGAAGTCAAGAACAACTACGCCATGGGCTTCATCACCAACAATGAGCGATACAACAAGGTGATTGACTTGTGGGGCGCCATTGACAACAAGCTGACAAAGATCGTCGAAAAGCAGATTTCAGCCGACCAGCAGGGCTTCAACCCGGTTTACATGATGCTGGATTCTGGAGCCCGTGGTTCTACACAGCAGATTAAGCAGCTTTGCGGAATGCGTGGACTTATGGCCAAGCCTCAGAAGTCCGGAGCCGCTGGAGCAGAGATCATCGAGAACCCTATCATCTCCAACCTGAAGGAGGGTATGACGGTGCTTGAGTACTTCATCTCCACCCACGGTGCACGTAAGGGTCTGGCTGATACCGCCCTCAAGACCGCTGACGCCGGTTATCTTACCCGCCGTCTTGTCGATGTGTCACATGATGTCATCATCACAGAGGAGGACTGCGGCACACTCAGAGGACTTATCGCCACCGCCATCAAGAACAAGGACGAGATCGTAGAGTCTCTCGGAGAGAGAATCCTCGGACGAACCTCCGTTCACGACATATTCAACCCGCTCACAGGTGAATTGATCATCAAGGCCGGCGAGGAAATCAGAGAGGCGACAGCCAACCTGATCGACAGCCTGCCTATCGAACAGGTGGAGATCCGATCTGTGCTTACCTGCGAATCCCGCAAGGGTGTCTGCGCGAAATGCTACGGACGTAATCTTGCGACCAGCCGGATGGTCGAGAAAGGCGAGGTTGTGGGTGTCATCGCCGCACAGTCAATCGGTGAGCCTGGTACTCAGCTTACACTGCGTACATTCCACGTCGGTGGTACCGCATCAAGCACAGCGGCTGATTCATCAATCGAATCAAAATACGATGGCAAGCTCGTATTCGAGGAACTCAGAACCATCCAGAAGATCGGCGAGGACGGAACAGTTCAGGACATCGTTGTCAGCCGTATGACCGAGGTCAGCATCATCGATGAGAACACCGGCATAACCTACTCTCACTACGATGTGCCTTACGGTTCAAGGCTGTATTTCAAGGATGGCGACACGATCAAGAAGGGCGACCTTCTCTGCGAGTGGGATCCATACAATGCCATCACAATTGTGGAGACCTCAGGTAAGGTTCAGTTCGACAACCTGATAGAGGGTGTAAACTTCCGCGAGGAGGCGGCCGATGAGTTTGCTGTCAACAAGGACAAAGTCATCATCGAATCCAGGGACAAGACAAAGAACCCTTCAATTCTCATCCTTGACGATGAAGGCAACCAGATAAGGCAGTACAACCTTCCTGTCGGCGCGCACGTCATCGCAAACAACGGGGACAAGGTCAACGTGGGTGATGTCATCATCAAGATTCCTCGCGCGATCGGTAAGTCAAGCGATATCACCGGTGGTCTTCCAAGGGTCACTGAACTCTTCGAGGCCAGAACACCTTCATCGCCTGCCATTCTCGCTGAGATCAACGGTGAGGTGCTCATGGGTAAGGTCAAGAGAGGTAACCGTGAGATCATCGTCAAGAACAAGTCCGGAATCGAGAAGCACTATCTCGTTCCTCTTACCAAGCAGATTCTGGTTCAGGAAAACGACTACGTCAAGGCCGGCACAAGGCTTTCGGACGGTGGTATCTCCCCTTCCGACATCCTCAACATCCTCGGACCTGTCAAAGCTCAGGATTACATCGTCAATGAGGTACAGGCGGTTTACCGTCTGCAGGGTGTGAAGATCAACGACAAGCACTTCGAGATCATCGTGCGACAGATGATGCGCAAGGTTCAGATCACCAACCCTGGCGACACTGAATTCCTGCAGGAAGAACTGGTGGACAAGTGGGATTTCATGGACGCGAACGACAACATATTCGGTAAATATTTTGTCATTGACGCGGGAGATTCCCAGAAGTACATGCAGGGAGACATCATCGACGCCCGCGACATGAGAAATGAGAACTCTTCTCTCGAAAGGCAGAACAGGAAACTGATGGCTGTCCGCGAGGCCAATCCGGCAACCGCCAAGCTTGTGCTTCAGGGTATCACCAGAGCCGCACTAAGGACCAACAGCTTCATCTCCGCAGCCTCATTCCAGGAGACCACCAAAGTGCTCAGCGAGGCCGCCATCAGGGCTCGTGTCGACCATCTCGAAGGTCTGAAGGAGAACGTCATCTGCGGTCACCTCATTCCGGCCGGTACAGGCCAGAAGGAGTTCCAGGACATCATCGTTGGCCGCAAGGATGAGTACGAGCAGGAAATGAACGAACTCTAAAAGTTCTCTTCAACATAAAAGAAGCCGGTTGCGGATCAGTTTCCCAGCCGGCTTTTTTGTCGTTTCGACAAGCCAAAAGGCAGGAAGGAGCGTTAACAACTATCGCGGACGATCAGGGTCGGGGTAGTGAGAAGTTGGACTGGCGGAAGATCCTGATGCTTGTTCTCAATGATGTCGATAAGGTTCTGAGATGCCAAACGGCCGATTTCGGAGAGCGGCTGCTCGATGCGTGTTATGGCAGGGTCAAGGAAGTCGAGGAAGCCGTTGTTGTCAAAAGAGATGATGCCGATCTGTTCCGGGATTTTGATTCCAATCTCACGGAAAGCGCGGATCGCGCCGAGCAGGATGGTTGACGAATATGCGAACACAGAATCAAACTCCACACCCTCGCTGAATATTCTTTTGACCTGATTGTAACCGTTTTCGACTGAGAACGCGTCACCTACGATAGAATATTCAACACCCTTCTCGCCGTGAGCCTTGATGGCATCCTTGAAGCCTCTGACTCGCTCCATTGAAGGGGTCGAGTCCTCCACGCCCTGAATTGAAAGGATGTTGCGGTAGCCACGACCAATGAGATATTCAGTGGCCATGTAGCCGCCCATGTAGTTGTCCGTGCAGATGTAAGGAAGGTTAGTGTCCTCATAGTAACGGTCAATCAAGACCGTAGGTATTCCGCCCGTGATTGCTTCAGTCATCTCCGATGGATTACCGACAGGCACCGCTATGATGCCGTCCACGCTTCTGGAACGGAACATCTGAAGCGAACTCTCAAAATCTTTTTGATTCTCCAAAGAGTCGGCCAACAATGTGTGGTAACCGGCAAGCTTCAGATTCTCGATCACAGTGCTGGCCAGGGTGGCGAAGAACGGATTGTCGATTCCTGGCACTGTCAGGCCGATAGTGTAAGTCCGGCTGGTCCTGAGCCCTTGGGCAAGCAGATTCGGAGTGTAGTTCACTCTCTTGGCCTCGGCCTGGATTATGTCAATCGCCTTCTGGCTGATTCTTGATCGCTGAGCCTTGCCCGAAAGCACCCTGGAGACAGTTGAGACAGAGTAACCGGTCTGTTCGGATATGGATTGAATAGTGTTCTTGCGCATAATTAACTTCTGTGGCGGCAAAGATAGGCAATTTTTATAACACAAAGAACTTTTGCAAGACCAACGCAATAACCCAAAGAGCGCAAGAGGACTCAAGGGAAAACATGTTGTCTTAAGAAAAGTAAAATTATCCTTGAATTGGTTGGTTTTTATGATTTCTTTTATAACTTTGCACAAACCGTTGGCACAAACGTTTGTGCTTAATGGTATATAAATGACACATCCACATGTTAATACGGACTTCAAAGCCGGGATTCAAAAAGAAATAATGTTAACCAATAAAAAGAAATGAGTATGGACAACAACAGACAATCCTTAAGCCTTAGAAAAAATGGCACGGGGGGGGTACAATTATTGTGCCATTGTTCATGTTCTTCTTATTTTTGTGCAGTAACGCAAACGTTTTCGCACAACAAAGAAGAATCCATGGACAAGTGACAGACAACACTGGCGAGATCCTCGCCGGGGTGGCCGTGACTACCAACCTGAATGGAAAACTTGCAGGGACTTCCACGGATGTGGATGGCAACTACACTATCGAAGCCAATGAAGGCGAGACCTTGGAATTCAGTTTTGTCGGATTTCAGAACAAAATAGTCAACGTTGGAGCGTCCGATGTCATCAATGTCAGCCTCGCTCCGGACATTCTTCAAGAGTCCGTGGTCATAGGCTACGGCACTGTCAAGAAAAAGGACATACTTGGTTCAGTCTCGACAATCCGTGAATCCTCATTGGCAGACAGGAAGACCGGTAACGTCATCGAATCCTTGAGAGGTCTCACCTCCGGTGTCAAGATCTCCTCCAGCGGAGCCCCTGGATCCAACGCTTCCATCCAGATCAGAGGCATCGGCTCATTCACAGGCAACTCACCTTTGTTTATAATCGACGGATCGTACGGAGGCAGCGAGGTCGGTCTGAATGTCGAAGACATCGAATCAGTTCAGATTCTGAAAGATGCATCATCGGCGGCGATCTACGGCTCAAGGGCCGCCAGCGGAGTGGTCATCATCACGACAAAGAAAGGCAAGAATGGTGATCTAAAGGTAAAGGTAGATGCCAACACACAACTTTACTGGCTTCCACGCTACGACCTGATGGATGCCGAGACCTACAAGATCTACGATGACAGAGCATACGAAGAGGCCATGATGTCTGGAGTAAGCGGTGTCACGAAAACACAGAATCACTACGACGCGAACACCGACTGGCAAGACGAGATGCTCAGCACCGGACTGCTGCAGAACTACAACGTGTCAATGTCCGGAGGCACCGAAAAACTCAGTTACTACACATCAGTCAATTACAAAAAGGATGACGGAGCGCTCTATAAGACCGGCTACGAGCAGACCGGGTTCCGCATCAACACGTCCGGAAAGAAAGGTATATTTGAATATGGAGAGAACTTCTTCTTCACCAAGTCAACGACGGACAACCTTTCCGGCAATCCGTGGTCGAACTTCATCTCAATGCCACCGACCGTCCCTGTCTATGACGAAAGCCATCCCGGGGGCTACGGTTATGGTGACCCGGACAGAGCCAACACCTACGCACTCAACCCTGTCGCAAGAGAGGAGATACAGCACAGCAAAAACAAACAGCAGTACCTCTACGGGGACATCTACGGTCTCGCACACATTTGGAAAGACCACCTGAGCGCCAAACTCAGCGTGTCCTACAAGAACTATTTCGGAAGCACCGACAATCTTCGCAAGAAAGGAAACTGGACCATGGGGCAGGGGGATGACGCCGCCTACATCGGCTACTCAACCGCACAGCATGACAAACTTCTAATCGAGAATACGTACAATTTCGACTATACCATAGGTAAAAACGTGTTCAACGCGGTCGCAGGCTTCTCATACGACAAATTCCATGAAGAGTACCGCAGCGAGACCAAACTCGATCCGCTCGTGATCGGAGACAAGTATATCACATCAATCGATGCCGCGACAGGGACTCAGACCTGCACGGGGAGTTACATTGAATATGCCCTGATCTCCTATTTCGGGCGCATCAACTACAACTATGGGGATAGATATCTCGTCCAGCTCACGGCTCGTCGTGACGGCACATCCCGCCTTCCGGCAGGCCACAGATGGGCAAATTTTGCGTCAGCATCTTTAGGATGGAGAATCAGCAACGAATCCTTCTTTGATGTGGACTGGATCAACGACCTGAAGATCAGAGCCAACTACGGAACCCTGGGCAACACGAACATCGGCGCATGGGACTACCAATCGACCATAAACACAGCCCCAAGAGCAATCATGGACGGCAACATCAAAGTCATCGGAAAAACTCAGTCAAGACTGACCAACAACGACCTGATCTGGGAAAAGAAGACCACGGCCAATGTCGGCTTCGACATGACTGCGTTCAGGAACCGGTTCACGATGTCCGCCGAATATTTTAACGCCAAGAGTTCAGACCTTCTCCTTTCACTTCCAATACTTTGGACAACCGGAAACGAGGGTGGGTCTCCTACCGTCAACGCCGGGTCCCTCAGGAACACTGGATTCGAGGTCGAACTCGGATGGAATGATCAGATCGGACAGGACTTCACATATTCAGTCAGCGCCAACTTCTCCACAGTCAAGAACAAGGTTCTCAATCTCGGCTACGGCCAGACAGTGTACTACACCACGACATCCAAGTCAGAAATAGGCCATCCTTTGGGACAGTGGTATATGTACAAGAAACTGGGAATCTTCCAATCACAGGAGGAAATCGAATCCTACTGTAACTCTGAGGGAAAGATCATCCAGCCGAACGCGCAGCCTGGGGACATCAAGTACAATGACTACAACGATGACGGTCAGATCTCTTCAGAGGACCGGCAACTAGTCGGAAACCCCTGGGCAAAACTCTACATGGGTCTGAACATCAGCCTTGGCTACAAGAACTGGGATCTCAACCTTTCATCCTACGGACGCTTCGGCCAGACAGTCTATAACGGAGCCAAAGCCACTGCTGCGGACTTCTCGACCAATCAGAACAATTTCAAAGGCTATCGTCCATGGACACAGGAAGATCCATCAACTAAGAATCCAAGAGTCCTTTACGGTGACACCCGCAACTCACGCGGAGACCAAGACAGATGGCTGGAGGACGGCTCGTTCTACAGAATCAGTGACATTTCTCTGGGCTATTCCCTTCCTAAGAAACTCATCCGGCACATCGGTCTGGAACAACTACGTCTTTCCCTGATCGGGAAGAATCTTGTCACCTTCACCAAATACACCGGGCTGGATCCAGAGTTCGCTGACGGAGGAATTTACACCATAGGCTACGACGGATGCTCGTTCCCGAATCCTAAGTCTGTACAGTTCTCTGTTTCACTCACATTTTAATCAACGAAAGACATGAAAAGATTCTTTATATATTTAGCCGCCGCAACCGCCGCCATGATGAGCCTGGGCTCCTGCGGTGAGGATTATCTGGACATTCAGAATGAGAACTCCCTCAGCACAGGTGTGTTCTGGAAAACCGAAGATGACCTTGTGGCCGGAGTCAACGCAGTCTATGGAATGTTCTACAGACAGGGGACATGGACCAGAAACATATACACCCAACTCAACGGAATGGCGGATGACGGTGTAAGCTACGCCGGATGGACAGAACTCAACGAATGGACAAAGTTCAAATACACTGACTACAACTTCGCTGAAGGTCAGGTGAAAATCTGGAGGGAACACTGGACGGCCATCAACAGGGCAAACCAGGTGTTGGACCATGTGGATGATGAATCCATCAAATTCACTGACGAGAAAGACCGTCTGGACATCAAGGGACAGGCGTTGTGGCTGCGTTCGTTCTACTATTACTACATGGTGGCTCTCTGGGACAATATTCCTTTGCTCCTCAAGACATCGTCCGCCTCCGACAAGCCAGCCAACTCAACACCTGACGAGATATTCACTCAACTTGAGAATGATTTGACGCAAGCCATTGAATATCTTCCTCTCACCCGTCCTGTTGACAAGGCGCGTCCGACAAAGGGCGCCGCCTACGGGCTTCTGGCCAAGGTCTATGCACAGCATCACAATTGGGAGAAGGCCGCAGAGTGTCTAAAATGGATAATAGAAGGCGAAGGCAAGAGCATCTACAGCCTGGAGCCGAAGTGGGAGGACAATTTCAACTACAAGACAGAGAACAACGTAGAGTCACTATATGAGATCCAGTTTTCTCTCTGCAACCGCGTGGGATTTGACCAGACTGACAACTATCTGGACGCCAACGCACAGCTCGGAACCCAGATCGAGGTTAACCAGTCTCCAAAAGGCGAAGGCTGGAACAATATAGAGGCTCGCAGATGGATCGTAGACTACTTCAAGAGAGAGAAGACTGTCTCCGGAACAAATGATCCGCGCCTGTTCTACACATGCTGGTACAACGAGGCGGAATCCGATTTCCCGGAGCATCCTAACCAGTTGATCTACAATAAGACATGGAAAGAATACAAATACTCTGACGCTGATAATGCGAGGGTCTTCATAAAGAAATATTCCACAGATGTCTATCCTCTTTACTATTGGAACGACAATAACTTCCGTTCCATAAGGCTCGCCGACATGATGCTTCTCTACGCGGAATGTCTGAACGAGATCAATCATGGTCCTAACGCCATGGCCATCAAATGCATGAACGACGTGCGCAACCGTGTCGGGCTTTCCGACATCGACAAAAGTTCCTATTACGACGGAGCTAAGATAACATCCGACTACACGGCTTTCAAGGAGCATCTGAAAATCGAACGCTCTCTGGAACTTGCTTTCGAATGCGTGAGATGGATAGACCTGAAAAGATGGGAATTCGATGAAACCTCATTGAAAGAAATCCAGAAACGTGACGCTGATTTCAACAACTTCGAGATCGGCAAACACGAAAGGCTGCCACTTCCTCAAAAGGATGTAGACAACAACCCGAATCTCAACCAGAACCCTAATTATTAGCAGATTATGAAAATAATGAAATATCTTACGCCTACACTTCTGGCGCTGACGACTCTCGCCTCATGTGAGGACTATGCGAATTACATCGAGGACAAGGATTTTGTCATCGAGAATGATGCGAGACTCTTCGCTGTCTATCCCATAGCAAAGGCCGTCCCGGCAAATGGAGACACCTACAAGGTGGCGGTGACCGGTTCCGATGACTGGTCAGTAAAGCTCGTGGACTCAAACAGTTCCGCGGATGGTTGGTGCACACTGGACAAGAATTCCGGCTCCGGTGCGGACTCCGTGACAGTCACAATCACCCAATCCACTTCTTTCGTGAAGAACAGAAGCGTGATTCTGGAGTTCACTAACGGAGCCAAGACACTTCGTCACAAGGTGGTGCAGGCCACGCTGTCCCTCGGCGATGGCGAGGTGATGATCAACGGTCTGATCTGGTCGACTAAGAACGTAGGGGCTCCGGGAACATTCGTCGATGAGATTGACGAGGTCGGAATGCTTTACCAGTTCAATAGGAAGACAGGTTATGGGTTCAAATCCGCTGTACCGGAATTCGCTTCCGCATATTCATCATACTCACCGGCTGAAAGCGGCTGGGTGACATCCGCATGGACCGAGGCCAACGATCCTTGCCCGGAAGGGTGGAGAGTGCCTACCGGACAGGAGGTTGTGGACCTGATAGGAAGCACGCCAGCCGATGTCAACTGGGTAGAGCCGGACGCTAAGAACGGTTTCAGCAGATCCGGACTTATCGCCGGCGTGGACAAAGCGGCTCTTGGCTCCGTGACCAAGGACAACATCAAATCTCTCGGAGGCGTGTTCCTCCCAAGAAGCGGATGGCTCACGGAAGGCGGAGCACTGGACAGAGACTGGCTTGTCACACTGAGAACATCCACTTCCCTGAACGACACAATGGGTGGAATGTGGCTCGGAAACACAGGCTACGTCGATGCCTGGGGCTGGGGTGACGGTCAGAAGAACAGAGCCACAATGGTTCGCTGCGTCAAGAAAATCAGCATCGAAGACTAACAGAATGTGGCTGGATATCCGACTTTTTGTTTATATTCAGCCACAATTTTCAATTTTAGACCCATCATGAAAAGAGTTGCACCTATTATCATATTCGCCGCTTTGACATTGGCAGGCTGCGGCAGCAACCCGAAGGAAGCTGCCAAGGACAGTGAAGTCGTGAACATCATCATGGAGACGGACATCGGGAATGACATCGATGACGCTCTAGCGATGGATTTGCTCTACAAATACCTCGACGCAGGGAAAATCAACCTGCTGGCGGTGAACATCAACAAGGAAGGAACCGCTCCCGCTGAATATGTCGACATTCTCAACACATGGTACGGCTATCCTGACATTCCTATCGGCGTGATCCGAGGTGGCGCCGACTGCGAGAATGACGCCACTAATTACGCCAAAGCAGTGGTAGACATGAAAGACTCCACAGGTACCCCGACATTCGCACGCACTCTCAAGGAATATGACACCCTCCCGGACGCGCACATCCTCTATAGAAAGATTCTTGCAGAAGCCGAGGATGAATCAGTAGTCATCGCATCGGTTGGATTCTCCACAAACCTCATCAGGCTACTTGAGACTCAAGCGGATGAATATTCCGAATTAAGCGGCAAGGATCTAGTCGCAAAAAAAGTGAAACTACTGGTCACCATGGCGGGAGACATCGAGGATCCGAATCTGCATGAATATAATGTCGTCAAGGACATCCCGGCCGCCAAAATAATCTTCGAGGAATGGCCGACACCTGTCGTCACTTCCCCATTCGAGGTTGGTATCAAAATCCAGTACCCGGGATCCAGCATAGAAAATGATTTCGCCTGGGCTGGACATCACCCGGTCGTAGAAGCCTACAAGGCTTACCAGGCCATGCCTTACGACCGTCCTACATGGGATCCTACAGCGATACTGTATGCCGTCGAAGGAGGTGATTGGTTCACAGTCTCCTCTGCCGGCAATATCACTGTGACAGAAGAAGGCTCAACCATTTTCACTCCAGGTGAGAACGGGACAAGGAAATACCTGTCCGTCGATCAGAATCAGGCTGACTCCGTCAAAGCGCATTTCATCGAGATGATCACCTCAATGCCAGACCACAGGAAATGAGAAAGGTGTACATATTCACTCTGATGTCCATCTGCGCCGCTCTGTTGTCGCTGTGCAATTGCACGAAAAGCGACAACGGGGCGGATGATTCCAAGAAGGACAAGGATTCCGTACTGGTATATTCATTCTCCAAACCAGAGTATGTCTTTGGATTTGTGAACCAGAACAGATACTCCTACTGTCCTTCCGTCCTGATGCAGGATGATGGTTCAAAACACATTTATTTCTGCGGGAATCCAAACCAGAACATCATGGTTGACAACATCTACCACATTGTGGAGAATGCGGACGGGACAAGAACTCAGGCAGAGAGTGTCCTCCAGCCCAGCTTGAGTTGGGACAGCAGGCACACATGCGACCCGAGTGTGATTCAGGGAGAGTTCCGTTATGACGGCGTGAACTATAAATACGCCATGTTTTTTCTGAGCAATCCTCTTGAATATTACTACAACGAAATCGGAGTCGCATTCAGCAATGACCTCAACGCAACGTCTTGGGTGAAGTATCCGACTCAGATTGTAACCAAGACATGGAGTCAGGACGGGGATCAGTCACTTGGCGGGAGTGCCAGGTCTTGGGGAGTAGGCCAGCCTTCCGCCGTGTCGCTTGACAAAAAAGGCAAAGTGCTGCTAACCTACACGGTAGGAGACGCGGCCGGCACAAGAGTGGCGTTTTCGGTATTGGATATGTCGGACATGTCCAAGTTCACCCCTGTTACAGGTACCGACATGAACAAGACCGGGCTATTCATGCTTGACGGCAAGACGGAGGACACAATGGCCAACTGTGACTTCGCCATCAATCAAGAAGAGAAGAAGGTGGTAATCAGCAGGCCTGTGCATCCTTTCTCCAGCAGTTACCCGGGCTATATAGCCTCTGTGCTGGAGATTGACACGATTGATCTGGACAATCTGCTCGACGGGATAGGCAAATGGACCATGATAGGGAGAATCGACAAGTCTTTGAGTGATTTCCCGAGGAACCACAACGCCGGGCTGATGCGTGACAATTTTGGTCACATCAAGGACTGGGACACGCCCACCGTCTATTTCACCGTCAGCAAGGAGGCTCCTCTTGTGGCAGCCGAAAACGGCAAGCATGCGGAATGGACTTACCACATCTATAAGACATCCATCAGTAAAAAATACCGCTACTTCGACAAAAGGAAATAGATTCTCGGAGAAGCCGGTGTGACTCAAACAGCGATTAGCCAGGCGCTGACGAAAAAGAGATTTCAAAATTTTGCACGTTACCAAGATTTTGAAATCTCTTTTTCATCAGCCATTGAAGCCTTCAGAGAAAGTCTGGTATCACACCTTCTAACATAAAGTCATATTCAAAAAGCTGATAGTTTTCCCGATTATTTTCTATAAATTTGCACTTTGGTATATAGAACATGAACTTTCTTGAAGAAAAGATCCTCTCAGACGGAGTGATCAAGGAGGGAAACATCCTCAAGGTGGACAATTTCCTCAACCACCAGATTGACATTGACATCATGAGGCAGGAGGCCTACGAGTTCAAGCGGCGTTTCCGCGGCGAGACCGTGACCAAGATCCTGACCATCGAAGCGAGCGGAATCGCCATCGCCACCCTGCTTGCGGATCTGTATGACGTTCCTGTCGTGTTTGCGAAAAAAGGCGAGACAGCAAACTGCACTGATGACAAATATGTCTCGCAGGCATATTCATTCACCCACAAGAGGATGAACAATGTCTTCGTGTCCAAGCCCTATCTCAATGCGGGTGAGAAGGTCCTTATCGTGGATGACTTCCTCGCCGACGGACAGGCGATGCTTGCGCTCACTGACATCGTGAAGCAGGCCGGAGCCGAGGTTGTAGGACTCGGTGTGGCTATCGAGAAAGGCCAGCAGAAAGGTGGCAGAATCCTCCGCGAGGCAGGCTACCACCTTGAGTCCATCGCCATCATCGAGGACATGGACTACGAAACGCAATCAATACATTTCAGAAATAACTAAGTCTATGGCAAAGTCCAACATTTATGAGCTGGACGGACGAGTTCCGGTAGCTCAGGCCGTTCCGTTCGGTCTCCAGCACGTGCTCGCGATGTTCGTGAGCAACATCACCCCTATCATCATCCTCGCAGGAGTCGTGGGAGTCGACTCCGCTCTCCAGGGAGCCCTCATCCAAAACTGTATGATAATCGCCGGTATCGGCACTCTCGTACAGCTTTATCCTGTCTGGAAGATTGGTTCGAGACTGCCTATCGTTATGGGTATCAGCTTCACATTCCTCTCTCTCGCCATATTCATAGGATCCACAATGGGTATGGGAACTCTCATGGGAGCTGTGATCATCGGCGGTATTGTCGAAGGATTGCTGGGTCTCTTTGTCAAGTACTGGGTGAAGATCGTTCCTCCGATCGTGGCGGCGACAGTGGTCACAGCCATCGGCTTCTCTCTGCTTCCTATCGGAGCCAACAGTTTCGCCGGAGGACAGGGAGCCGCCGACTTCGGAGCGGCGCACAACTGGATCATCGGTTCGGTGACACTCCTCACCTGCCTTGTCTGCCAGGTGTTCGGTAAAGGTTTTCTCCGCTCGCTTTCTGTGCTCGTGGGTCTGGTTGTAGGCTATGTTCTGTCCTTGTTCATGGGTATGGTGGACTTCGGAGCGCTCAGCGGAGCAGGATTCATCTCACTTCCTAAGTTCCTGCCTTTCAGGCCTGAGTTCAACCTCGGAGCGATACTTTCAATCATCGCGATCTATATGGTCAGCGCCACCGAGACAATCGGTGACACCAGCGCGCTCTGTGCGGGAGCCCTCAAGCGTCAGCCTACCAACCGTGAACTCGGCGGCAGCATCGCCTGTGACGGTTTCGTCAGCTCGCTCGCGGGCCTGTTCGGATGTACCCCGATCACTTCGTTCAGCCAGAACGTCGGTCTTGCCACAATGAGCGGAGTGGTCAACCGTTTCGCCATCGCCACCGGAGCCGCCATCATGATCATCGGCGGTGTGTTCCCGGCTGTCGGCCTCACCCTGACAACGATTCCACAGGCGGTACTCGGTGGATGTACAATCATGATGTTCGGAAGCATCCTCTTCGCGGGATTCGGAATGATGGCGAAGTGTGGGTTCGGAAACCGTAACATGATCATCGCCAGCCTCTCGCTCAGCGTTGGCCTCGGCTTCACATCGGCTTCCCAGATGTTCAACATCTTCCCTGACATCGTCAAGACCGTCTTCGCCGAGAACTGCGTGGCCGTCGTGTTCGTGCTTGCAGTCGTCCTCAATCTCATCCTTCCGGAAGAGAAAGAAAACGCTTAGCGGGACAGGCAACTTTTCAAAGGAATAAGAGGGTGACCCGAACTTCAGGTCATCCTCTTATTGATTTTCAATGTCTTGATTGTTTTGTGGTAGTGTTCCATCGAGTGTGTCCGGAGACTGTCTTACGGAGTCTTTCGATTT